>VFSW01000767.1_pt1 | contig 47785 bp, 41 predicted proteins | sample 5358111 | NCBI WGS metagenome assembly VFSW01 (sample SAMN11554181, study PRJNA540505) | mine drainage metagenome | isolation source: sediment from site ElyBrook_90M | place: USA: Ely Copper Mine, Vershire, VT | collected 2017 | reverse complement strand
TCACCGGCTATGAATCCACACGGAATATCGGGATGGTTTACTGCGATGTCGATGTTGAACTGAAATCGATAATGGCCGCCTACGATGGGCATGTGGGATCAAAAGATCTGCTGCAGTCACCCATAGGTGTTTTCAAAAATACTCCGGGAACGATCAAAGGCGAAGTTCAAGTGGATACCGGCATCAGCAAAAAGAACTTCCTTGACGCCAAGGTCAAGACTGCCACTTGCCACCTGTAGCTGAAGCTGAACGTCAGCCACCCCGCAAGCCGGAGCCAGTTACCTTCGTGCATTCGGTGGCTTATTAATTGGATCGAAAGTTGGCTATTGTGACCGGTGAATCCGCTGCCAATAGCGGCCGCTTAAGCTTGATATTCGAGATGCGCAATGGGTTGGCCAGTCAATCCAAAACTTTCATAAATTCTGGTTGGTTGCCAACATGAGGATGGTAAAACCACATATGCGATATAGTTGGCGGACTATCACAATTGATGACATCATTTCCTGCCTCGGCGTATCCTGTTGCGAGGAAAGTCGTGTAAGCAGTCATTGGGCAGAAAGCTACCGCACTCCTTGAGAGGAGTCACGGGGGTCGTTAAAAAGGCACTTTCAACAATCGAAGTGAGGGGGATTATGGCCATTAGCTTCAAGGATGCGTTCGCAAACAATTCCAAAATCCTGAGATCGAAGGCTTCCAAGCCTTCCATACAGGCAGTCTCCGTCGCGATTGCCGCCGCGGTGGCCGCCACCTTGTTGGTGAGCTATACGCAATTCCAGAGTATTACCCCTGAGGGGATTGTCCACGCCCAAACCAAAAATGTGGTGCTGTGGATTCTGGATGCGCTACCTTTCCTCTTTGGCTATGTTGGGCAGTACTCGAGTTACGTCATGTCGCAGGAAGCAAACCTGATGGTCCTGGAACAGACGGAGGAGTTGCGCCAGAAGGCCAAAGAGCTGGAGAAGCAGGTCGCATTTTCAGCCACGCACGACACGCTGACCGGGTTGCCCAATCGCGCCCTGTTTTATGACCGCTTGGAGCAGTCTCTTCGTCATCCCCGTGAAAAGAAGCTGGGCCTCACGGTGCTGATGTTGAGCATAGAAAACCAGAAGGAAATTGAGAGCACGCTCGGCCTGACCAGTACCGACCTTATCGTCAAGCAACTCTCCACCAGGCTTGCAAGCTGGTCCGGCACCGAAGACAGCGTCGCCCGCATGGATACCCACAGTTTCGCCATACTCTTGGGCGATTGCGCCGACCGCACCAGTGCGGAACAAGCTGCCCGCAACCTCGTCAAGGCAATCGAGCCCCATTTTGTCATCAATAAGCTGAGGCTTACGCTGCAACCCTGCATTGGCATCGTGCTATCCCCGGAGCATGGGGACGATGCCGATACACTCTTGCAGCGAGCGGGCGTTGCCCAGTTTTTCGCCACCCAATCCGTATCCGGATTCAGCGTCTACTCACCCAACATGGACGAGCACAGCCCCCGGCGGCTGACCCTCATCGGCGAGTTGAAGCGCGCGCTGGAACGCGATGAACTATACCTTTATTTTCAGCCCAAGATTGATCTGGTCAGCAATTCAGTCGTTGGCGTGGAGGCACTGGTTCGCTGGGAGCATGCGCAACACGGCTTTATCCTGCCGGAGGAATTCATCGGCCTGGCGGAACATCAACGCATGATTCAGCCTCTCAGCATGTGGGTTATTGAACGTGCGTTCCTAAATTGTGCGGGCTGGCATCAGGCAGGGATAGGGCTGAAGGTTTCGATCAACCTTTCTAGCAAAGACCTGCTTGACCCGGAATTGCCCGACCAAATCGCCGGCTTGGCCGCGAAAACAGGAGTTCAGCCCGAATGGATAGTCTTCGAAATCACCGAAAGCAGCATTATGGGAGACCCGGCAAGGGTGTTGATCATCCTCGAACGACTGCGCGCCATGGGCTACCAGTTTGCGATTGACGATTTCGGGACGGGTTATTCCTCCATGGCTTACCTGAAAAAACTGCCACTGTCGGAACTGAAGATAGACAAGTCTTTCGTCATGGATATGCTGTCCAGTGAAAACGATGCCATCATCGTTCGTGCAATCGTGGACCTGGCGCATAATCTGGGATTTACCGTGACTGCCGAAGGTATCGAGAACATCGAGACCATGAACATGCTGAAAAGCATGGGTTGCGACATCGGGCAGGGTTTCCTGTTTAGCGAGGCCATACCCAGGGTTAATCTGGAAAAATGGCTGTCGAACTGGACTGTGGCCTGAACAACCTGGATTTGCATGTCTACGAACATTTATTTAAAGATGTTGGCTTGGCCGGTTGAATGAAATATCAGTCGACAGCTGACTACCGCAAGAGGTGGCAAGTACAGGAAATCCTTGGAGTACTATTGATAGCTCCAGGCATTTCCTGCCAGTAACACACAGCAAGTTCATCACGACTGACTTTATTTTTCATATCATCCGTGAATCACCAGCCCGACTCGCGTTCCGGTGTTGCCGAGATTTTATGCACGCTCAGGTCGGTGCCGTTGAATTCTTCCTCGGCGCTCAAGCGTATCCCGACCAGTTTTTTCAACACGCCATAGACCAGATAGCCGCCGGCAAAAGCGATCACCACGCCCAGCAATGTGCCGCACAGCTGCGACATGAAGCTCACGCCGCCCCGGCCGCCCAGTGCCTTGAGGCCGAATATTCCCGCGGCTATTCCGCCCCATGCGCCGCACAAGCCGTGCAGCGGCCACACGCCTAGCACGTCGTCGATCTTCCAGCGGTTTTGCGTCAGCGTGAACATCACCACGAACAAGGCTCCCGCCACTCCGCCGACGAACAACGCGCCGATCGGGTGCATCAGGTCGGAGCCCGCGCATATCGCCACCAAGCCCGCCAACGGGCCGTTGTGCACGAAGCCCGGGTCGTTCTTGCCCATCCACAGCGCAGCCAACGTGCCGCCCACCATCGCCATCAGCGAATTCACCGCGACCAGTCCGCTGATCTTGCTGATCTCCTGCGCCGACATGACATTAAAACCGAACCAGCCCACCGTGAGTATCCACGCGCCCAGCGCGAGGAACGGGATGCTGGAGGGCGGATGCGCCGAGATGCGCCCGTCATTGTCATAGCGGCCGCGCCGCGCGCCGAGCAGCAGCACGGCGGCCAGGCCGATCCAGCCGCCTACTGCATGTACCACCACCGAGCCGGCGAAATCGTGGAATTCGGCGCCGAATGTCGCTTGAAGCCAATTCTGAAAACCAAGGCGGTGATTCCACGCGATGCCTTCAAAGAACGGATAGACGAAACCGACCAGCATGAAAGTCGCGGCCATTTGCGGGTTGAATTTTGCGCGCTCGGCGATGCCGCCGGAAACGATGGCCGGAATCGCGGCGGCAAAAGTCAGCAGGAAGAAGAATTTGACCAGTTCATAGCCGCTCTTCTGCGCGAGTTCCTCCGCGCCGGTGAAAAAGTTCACGCCGTACGCGATGACATAGCCGATAAAAAAATACGCCAGCGTGGACACCGCGAAATCGGTCAATATCTTGACCAGCGCATTCACCTGGTTCTTCTTGCGCACCGTGCCCAGCTCCAGAAAGGCGAACCCCGCGTGCATGGCCAGCACCATGATAGCGCCGAGCAAAATGAACAAGGCGTCGCTGCTGATTTTCAGATTTTCCAAATTACTTCTCCCCTTGGTTGTGTGTCGTCGCCCGTAGGCAAGACCGGTTTAATCCTGCCGGGCGACATGTGGTTGCAGATTGCGAAATATGCCGCTGACTGCCATTAAAGTTTCAATAAATCCGGTATGTTGTCTTTTCGCGGTTCAATAATGCAGCATGGCACAGGGAGCTTGCACGATCAGGCTTTCCAGCCATTGAGATATTTCTCCAGCCAGAATAAACCCACTATGGTTTTGCTCTCGTTGATCTTGCCCAGTCTTATCCACTCCAGCGCTTCCGCCAGTGACAACTCGAAAACCTCGAGGAATTCGCCGTCATCCAGCTTGCGTCCCAGGTGCGAAAGCCCGCGCGCGAGAAAATATTCCATGCGTTCGTCCGCGTAACCGATGCACGGCCATGCCGTGGTGAGGTGGATCCATTCGCCGGCGACGTAGCCGGTTTCTTCCAGCAGTTCGCGCTTTGCACAATCCAGGATGTCTTCACCGGGGTCGATTTTCCCCGCGGGCAATTCTATGAACTCGCGCTGCGGCGCGTAGCGAAATTGCCGTTCCATCACCAGCTTGCCATTATCCAGAAGCGCCAGCACGGCTACCGCGCCGGGGTGGTTGATGTACTCACGGCTGCCGGTTTTTCCGTCCGGCAGGCGTATCCTGTCCTTGCGCACCTGGATAAAATCGCCCTGATACACCAGTTCGGTATCCAGGCAGGTTTCTTTCAGTTCCATTTGATTTCCAGCATTCCAACTGCTCCCCGTTTCAATTTTTACAGGTTCCATCAACTGCGTATTTTGACACGTTTGCCGCAATTGTTCGGCAGGCAAACAAAACCTTCAGCACAGGCGGGAGTGATGGCCGGACTATGCCACTGCGTCGTCCCGAAGTTTCAGGCGGACCAGGCAGCGGTCTATCCATTGCGAGGTCAATTTTTCCTGTACCGAATTTTGCCGCAACCTGGCTTTCAGTCCGGGGAAGTCGACGCGATCCAGCGCCTGATCCTGGTTGAAGCAGGAAAAGACGTAAGTGGTCTTGCCGGTCTCCGGATCGGTCTGTGCCTGCAGGCACTGGGCGCAGATCTCTTTCATCATGCACTGCATCGGTGAATTGATCGAACCTATCGCGAAGTGATGCGGCTTCAAATGGGGCTTCAACACCCCGTGGCGTGCTGCCGCCACCGCCGCCATCATGCTGTCGGAGCCGATGGCGATGATGCGGTCGGTGGCGGCAAACGGAATTGTTTGCAAGCCCAGCCCGCCGCGCGCATAGGCCGTCATCGCCTGGACGATGTTGCCGGCGAAGCTGCGATCCTGGTTCCTTGTCGCGGCAAAGCCGGGCGCCTCGTCGCAACACCAGATCACCACATCGGCGGCGTTTTCTATCTCGGCCACCTTGTACCGGTCTATGGCTTTTTTGTAGCCGGCAAAATAGAGCACCTTCGATCCGGCCGCGCGCAATGCCTGGCCGATCGAGAACAGCACGGCATTGCCCAGTCCGCCACCGACCAGCATCACGGTTTCATCGCCGGGGATCTCGGTGGGCGTGCCGGTCGGCCCCATCAATACCACGGGTTCGCCGGGTTTGAGCATCGCGCACAAATCGGCCGAGCCGCCCATTTCCAGCACGATGGTGGAAATGAGTCCCTGTTGTGGGTCGACCCAGGCTCCTGTCAGCGCGAGGCCTTCCATCGCCAGGCGGGTGTCGTCTATGGCGAGGGCGCGGGTCTCGTAATTTTGCAGCCGGTAGAATTGCCCCGGGCGAAAATTCCGCGCGGCCAGCGGCGCTCTGATGATTACTTCGACTATGTTCGGCGTCAATCGGATGACCTTGTGGACGGTGGCACGCAAAGCCTGGTTGATCTCTGCCAGAAATTCTCCATCGGTCAAGTGTGACGCCGGATGCACCCGCTCCAGCACCGCGCTGACCGAGGGGTAACCCTGTTTCGCCCCGCCCATGGCCTTGACCACATTGCCGAAGAAAGACGGGTGCAGGTCGCCGAAGAAACTGATGAAACGGCCATCGGCATGCCTGGACAACAGTACCTGCGCAACTTTCGGCTTGGAAGTCGCGGGCTCGGGCCGCACCGGGTCGCCGTTTTCATCGCAAGCCTGGAAATAGCGGCCGTCCAGTTTGAAATGTTCCGGGTCTTCGCGTGACAGCACGGTGTTTGGTTGCGTGCCGGCAGCGATTAAAATGGTGCGTGCAGCAACTTCTGTTTCTGCACCTGCGCTCCAGATGCCGTCCCCGCTGCGCAACTGGGTCGACATCCTGATCGCACACACGGCAGCGAATTCATCGACCTCGATACGGGTCGGATTCAGTCCCTCGGCAAAATTGATTCCTTCTTCAAGCGCTTTTTCTACTTCCTCGTGGTTCAGCGTATATGAGGGGCTGTCGATCAAACGTTTGCGGTAAGCAATCGTGACGCCTCCCCAGCTTTGCAGCATCTCAATTATGTGCGGTTCACGGCCGGTGGCAGCGGCGCTGCTGCGTTCTGCCTCCAGGGCAAGGGCGTGTTTCAGGAACTCGTCGGCGATCTGCTGTTCCTCGGGTGTCCATGCCTGGCGCACCGCAGATTCGCCTTTCCCGGCAACCAGTATCCTGTAGCGGTGCAGGAATTTCTCAACCTGTACCGGGTAATAGGCCAGGGACTCTGTGGCTGCGTCTATCGCGGTGAGACCGCCGCCGATCACGACGACCGGCAAACGTATTTGCAAATTTGCGATGGAATCGGCTTTTGCCGCCCCCGTCAATTGCAGCGCCATCAGGAAATCGGACGCGGTGCGTACTCCGCGCGCCAGGCCGTTGGGAATATCCAGCACGGTCGGACGGCCCGCGCCGTTGGCCAGGGCGATATGATCGAAGCCGCAGGCGAATGCAGTGTCCACGGTCAGGGTGCCGCCGAAGCGCACGCCGCCGAACAGCGCAAACTGGCTGCGCCGTTCAAGCAACAGGCGTATCAATTTGAGAAAATTCTTGTCCCAGCGCACCGTGATGCCGTATTCGGCTACGCCGCCGAAACCGGCCAGCACGCGCTCATCCAGCGCTTCATACAGTTCACTGATGTCCCGGACCGGGGAAAATTCCACACGTTCGCCGTTGGCCGCAACACCGCCCAGCTGCGGCGGCAGGGGTTCAATTTTCAAGCCGTCGATACCGACCACGGTATGCCCGTCATTGATCAAATGATGGGCCAGCGTAAAGCCCGCCGGACCCATCCCGGCAATCAACACACGCCGGCCGCTGGGCGTCTTGGGATAGGGCCGCGTCAGGTGCAGCGGATTCCATCGCGTAAGCAGACTGTATATCTCAAAGCCCCACGGCAGCTCGAGCACATCCTTGAGCGTGCGCGTCTCCGCCTGCGGGATGTCTACGGGCTGTTGTTTCTGGTAGATGCACGATTTCATGCAATCGTTGCAGATGCGATGTCCGGTCGCCGCAACCATGGGGTTGTCGATAACAATCATGGCCAAGGCTCCAAGCGCGTGCCCCTGGGTCTTGACCTTGTGGAACTCGGATATTTTTTCTTCGAGCGGGCATCCGGCCAGTTTTACACCGAAACTGTTTTTCCTGAACGCCGCGGCCTCGCCGTCTGCGGGCGGTTTTTCCCTGAGCCCTTTGGAGCAGGAGTCCTTGGCCTGCTCGTGACACCAGATGCAGTAATTGGCCTGATCCAGCGCGCCGCTCAGGTCGGTTCCCGCGTCGGTCAGCGCAAATCCTTCCCGGCGGCGCAGCGCGTGGCCGCCGAGACGGTAGGCGGTAATGCCATCCAGGTTTATTTTGGCCAGCGGAACCAGGTGTGCAAAATCGAGCTTCGCCGGCGCCTTGAACAAGATGCCGCTGCGATGCAGTGACCGGCCGGCTTCGGTGTGTGCTGCCCAGGCCGCGTAGTGCACAGCGAGTTGCAATTCGCCGGCATGGGCTGATTCATCCATCATCCAATGGGCAACTTCCTCGGCAAATGCGAGTTCGCTGAAAGGCGTCCCGATATATGCCGCCAACTGCGCTTCGAGTGCCGGGCCGTCCAGTTTGGCGGCTTCTTCAGGTTTTACCTTGATCATCGCGCGGCGCTGCACGAACAGGCGCTTGCAATTGTATAGCGGGGCCAGCAGATGATGACGCGCAGCCAACGCCTGTACTTGCGCTTCGATGCCGAATAATCTGGCCAGGAAATCCTCGAGATGGGGTGCCAGCGCAATCAAAAGGGCAGATTGCTCTTTGTCGTGAAGCGGGTTTTCCGGTATCCGTGCCGTTTCAAGTTGCGCGCGCAACAGTGCATCGCCTTCGCCCAGGAAATCGAGGAAAGCCGCGTCGAGGCGGATGAGTCCGTCCCGGCCATACAGATCTTTGAATGAAAATCCAAAGCCCATAACGGGGCCCTGACGATGGGCAGCTTTATCAGTTTGCATTATTCCAGAAATAACAGGGTTACCGGCTTGTTGCTTCTCGGAGTTATTCGTCGGCATTTTATCAATGCCCCGTACAGCGCTGCCTTTCGAGCGAAATTATACCGGTCTGTAAATCAACAAACGGCTCTCAACCTGAACGGCCTGCGATTAATACTCTCCAGGGTGTGGATCAGCCCGGCTTTTCCAGCTCTAATACGTGAAAGCTGGAAGTATTCCCGCCGGTTTTTTTCGATTCGTACATGGCACGGTCGGCGTTCTGCACCAATTCGTCGGCGTTCATGCCGTCGCGCGGATAGATGCTGATCCCGATGCTGGCGTGAACCAGCAATTCGTGTCCGTCTATCTTTAGTACACGCTGAAAAAGGAAGTATAACTTCTGAACAACAGCTGTGACATGCTGCGGATTATCAATCATGTCTATCAAAACGACGAATTCGTCTCCGCCCAGGCGCGCTACGGTGTCCATCTCCCGCACGGTGGATTTGAGCAGGATGGCAACGTTTATCAGTACCTTGTCACCGACTGCATGACCGAAAGTATCGTTGATTTCCTTGAAGCCATCAAGGTCGACAAACATTACCGCAAGGTGCTTGCCGTTGCGTCGCGCGCCGGCAATGGCGTGTTCCAGCCTGTCGAAGAACATCCTGCGGTTGGGCAGTTTGGTCAACGAGTCGTGCTGGGCAAGATGGTCAAGCGCCTTGCGGCTCTCGTTTATTTCGGACAGGTGCGCCATGATCTGCGTCTGCATGTCATAAAAACTGCGCGAGAGCAGGCCGAGTTCATCATTGCGCTCAAGCGGCAATGCGCTGATGGCGTGATTCCTGGAAAAGTGATTGATGGCGCTGACCATCGCATTCAGCGGACCGGTGACTATCCTTGAAACCAGTGCGGACAGAATCAGGGCGAGTGCACTGAATGCGAGGATGATTTGAATCGCGTTCCACCTCAGCTTGGCGGTCTCACGCGTGATGTCATTCAGCGGCTGGGACAAACCGAGAATCACGAAGCGCTTGTCTATGGTGTCGCCAAACGGCAGGCGGACGAAGGCTGCCACATGGCCGTCTTTTGTTTTCTGATCCGCCTCGACATTCATGACGACATTCATGGCCTTGCCCTGAACCAGGGTAGAGACCGGTGCAAATGAGTCCTGGATGAGCATGTGCTTGCCGCGATCGAAGCCGAAGGTTTGGGTCGCATCCGGGTGGATCAGAAAGTCACCGTTCTGGTTGCTGAGATATAGCTGATAGGTACTTGGCAGGTTTCCCTGCAAAAGCCGGGAAAGTCCGTTCAGATCGACATTGATTGCGATCAACCCCAGTCGCTTGCCGGTCGCGGAGATCACCGGGGTGGAGAACGTCACGGTAGGTTTGTTCTGGCCGGAGTGCGCGCCTTTTTCATGGTTGATGGTGATATCCGACAAGTAGATATCACCCCGCGCCAGCCGCAGCGTGCCGGCAACATAAGGATAGTGCCCTTTTGCCTGCAGGTCGCCAGCCATTACCCGGGTTAATTTCTTGCCATTGCGGTCGACCCGGACCAGTTCCATGCCGGGTTGACTGGTGCTGATCAGGCGAATCTGAAAATATTCCGGATGGGCTGACAACATGGCAGTGAAGGTGTCGGCCAGAATCTTTTTGTCGCGCTCAGCGGCCGACTGGTTCTGCGAAACAAAAACATTGCTGGTCATCGGCAACGCCGCGAGCAGCTGCGAATCTTCGGCAATCACGTCGATGATGATTTTCATGTTCCGGCCCACCACCTGGGTGGCAGTCAGCAAGTCACGTTTTGCCGCATTGGTCAACATGTCACGGCTGGACGTGTAGAAGTAGTACCCGGTAAGGCTCGTAGCCATGATGCCAAAGACGGCCAATAAAATTCCGAGTTTGAACCCGATATTGAATTTAATATGGCCGAAAAATTTCATGACGCAAGGAAATTATCCGGCTGTTCGACAGGGATGATGTGATGCAAAGGTGACACGCAGTACCGGGAATTCCGGATGGGCCCGGACAGGCAGAACTGGCGTGGATTGCCTGCCCGGGCCGTTGTTTCAACAGTATGCGACAAGGCCAAGCGGCGATTTTCCATACCTAGAACGGTAGTCCGACGAGATAACGCATGCAGGGTTTCCGGGGGGCAGACGCGTAGTCTTGCTTGAAATGATACCGGCAGTGCGGCTGGCAATCGGCAGGCAAGGCGGGGCATAGGCATAAATTGGGTTTAGGCAGGCTCCATTGTACATCTGGCGGCCATTAAACAGCCCTCTATCCTTGTAAAAAATCCGGCGGATTTTACGTTGTCGAGCATACCCTGATGCGCCGGTTTCTTCAGGCCGCCCTTTCGGGGTAGAATCATCACCGGCTTGCCTCTGTGCCAAATGATAACTTTAAAAACGGGTGGCCGGGAACGATATTTTTGGCCCGGCTTGAATTAATCCGGGCTGGCTGCACATCTCGATTTTACAGGGCCAAATGCATGTACCGATATGGTTTGATAATACCGGCCGTTTTCCTGGTTGTCCTGGCGGGATGCGCGGCGCGGCAGAAAGCCGACTCCGCCGGTTCGAAACAGCACTCTGCTGCAAAATTGAAAGCGGACACAAGAAAAGTGACTTCCGAGGATGGATTGGTCAAAGGGGAAATCATCGGCATTCCGGCCCCTGAAAGCAAATTCTCCAGGCTGAAAATTGGCATGAAGCTGGAACAGGTTGAGCATCTGATTGGGAAACCGGACGATACCAATAGCCGTATCACAGGCAGGCAATACCAGCCGTTTTACTTCGGTGGAGATACCCAGCGCACTGAAGCATTTTATAAAAATGAAGGGCAGCTGACCTTTTCCAATATCCAGCACGACAGTGCTGTGGATACGCTGATACGAATCACGGTCAATCCCAAGGCCACCGGAAACCGCTTTTCGATGGATATAAAACCCAAGGCATCCGGGGCAGATTGACATCCGGCACGAAAAATAACTACATTCTCCTACTGTGAGCTGAATGCCACTCCAAAAATAATCGCAATCCACTTAAAGCAACCCGGGAGCCCTATGTCCAACATCGAATCTGTATTGAATGAAATTCGCGTTTTCAGCCCATCTCCTGAATTTACCCGGCAGGCCAACGTGTCCGGAATGGCGGGCTATGAAGCATTGCGCAAGGCTGCGGAACAGGATTACCCGGGCTTTTGGGCAAAGCTGGCGCGTGAAACCTTGCTCTGGAAAAAGCCTTTCACCCGGTCACTCGATCAGAGCAATGCGCCATTCTTCAAGTGGTTCGAGGACGGCGAGCTGAATGTTTCCTACAACTGTCTCGACAAACATCTGGCAACCCAGCCGGAAAAGATCGCCATTATTTTTGAAGCGGATGACGGCAAGGTAAGCAAAGTCAGTTATCGGGAATTGCACGGGCGAGTCAGCCAGTTCGCCAACGGCCTGAAGTCGCGCGGCATCAGGAAAGGCGACCGCGTCATCATTTACCTGCCGATGAGCGTCGAGGCGGTGGTGGCGATGCAAGCCTGTGCCCGTATAGGCGCGATTCATTCGGTGGTGTTCGGCGGTTTTTCCGCCAAAAGCCTGCACGAGCGCATCATCGATGCTCAGGCCTGCGCGGTCATCACAGCCGACGCGCAAATGCGCGGCGGAAAACTGATGCCGTTGAAATCCATCGTCGATGACACGCTCGCCATGGGCGGTTGTGAAAGCGTGCACAGTGTCATCGTGTATCGCCGCGCCGGCTGTGATGTAAACTGGAACGATGCGCTGGACATCTGGTATCACGACCTGTTCAATTCGCAGCCAACCCATTGCGAACCGGAGTGGGTGAGCGCTGAGCATCCGCTGTTCATCCTTTATACCTCGGGTTCCACCGGCAAACCCAAGGGTGTGCAGCATTCGAGCGGGGGCTATCTGCTCGGTACGATGCTGACGATGCAGTGGGTGTTTGACTACAAGCCTTCCGACGTCTTCTGGTGTACCGCCGATGTGGGTTGGGTCACCGGCCACAGCTATGTCGCATACGGCCCGCTGGCGGTTGGCGCAACTCAAGTGATGTACGAGGGAATACCGACTTATCCGGATGCCGGACGGTTCTGGAAGATGATTCAGGATCACAAGGTCACCACTTTCTACACCGCACCAACCGCGATACGCTCGCTGATCAAACTTGGCAGTGATCTGCCCGGGCAATATGATCTTTCCTCGTTACGCCTGCTGGGCACGGTGGGTGAACCGATCAACCCGGAAGCCTGGATGTGGTACTACAACACCGTCGGCCAGGCGCGCTGCCCCATCGTGGATACCTGGTGGCAGACCGAAACCGGTTGTCACATGATCGCGCCATTGCCCGGGGCGGTACCCACCAAACCCGGTTCCTGCACCTTGCCCATCCCGGGTATCCAGGTCGCAGTGGTTGACGAAACGGGCGAAGAAGTCGGCAAAAAACATGGCGGCTCGCTGGTCATCACAAAGCCCTTTCCTTCGCAGATACGCACCATATGGGGAGACCCGGATCGCTTCAGGAAAAACTACTTTCCCGAAGAAATGCGCGGTTACTACCTTGCCGGGGATTCAGCCCATCGTGACGAGGATGGCTACATCTGGATCATGGGACGCAACGACGATGTGCTGAAAGTATCCGGGCACCGTTTGGGCACGATGGAGATCGAATCGGCACTGGTTGCCAATCCGCTGGTCGCCGAGGCCGCCGTGGTGGGACGTCCGCACGAAATCAAGGGCGAGTCCATCGTTGCTTTCGTGGTGCTGAGAGGCGCACGTCCAGCCGACCCGGCCAAAGCAAGGCAGATCGTTGAGTCCCTGCGTGACTGGGTCAGCAAGGAGATAGGCCCCATCGCCAAACCCGAGGAGATCCGTTTCGGTGACAACCTGCCCAAGACTCGTTCCGGAAAGATCATGCGGCGCTTGCTGCGCACTATTGCCAATGGCGAGGAAATTACGCAGGATGTTTCGACGCTGGAAAACCCCACCATTCTGGAGCAATTAAAAGAAGCGATACTCTGAGCAGGCATGGTTTCGGCGCAGGCTCACATGGCGCAACGTGGCATGTTAAGCGCAGCGGCCGTAGCCAAAACCCCACCATTCTTGAGCAATTAAAGGAAGCGATACTCTGAGCAGGCGTGGTTTCGGAGCAGGCTGACATGGTGCGCAGCGCCATGTTAAACGCAGCGGTCGTAACCAAGACCCGAGGGAACAGCGAAAATTCCCATTAAACAAAAGTAGGGTTTTTCGGAAAATACAATATCCCTTGCACCTTAAGGGATGGCAAGGGAGTTGCCCTTTCCCGACCTTCTGTCGCCCATCTTCTGCCATTGGTCAACTCCCTGCTGTTTTCGATTGACCGGAGCACGGCTGTTAGACTACTATCCGGCAGGATTTACTTCAGGAAGGGTGCACGTGCCGTTGATTCGACTGATTATTTTTCCCCTGTTTGCAATTGCCGCGGCTGCTTTGCCGGTATTCGCCCATGCAGAGGAGATGCTTGCTCTCAATGGTCCCATGACCAGCGACGTTGCGCCGGAATGGCTGCCAACGGCGCGTGATGTCAGGATAGAGCTGATCCCGGAGTCCCCTGAGGCACTGAAATCCGATCTGGCTGCGCATGATTTATGGACCCGCATACGCGCGGGTTTCGCGATGGGTGAACTCGATTCGAAACTGGTCGCCAGGCAGGAAAAATGGTATGCCGATCACCCCGATTACGTGGCGCGCATGACAGAACGCGCGCGTCTTTATCTGTATTACATCACAGAGGAAGTGGAACGGCGCGGGATGCCGAGCGAGATCGCCCTGTTGCCTATGATTGAAAGTGCTTTTAATCCGAGCGCATATTCACACAGTCGCGCTTCCGGCATCTGGCAATTCATGCCATCCACCGGTAGAAAGTTCGGCATGCAGCAAAACTGGTGGTATGACGGGCGCCGCGATGTCATCACCGCGACCAACGGCGCATTGGACTACCTGCAAAAACTGCATGACATGTTCGGTGATTGGCCGTTGGCCCTGGCTGCCTACAATTGCGGCGAGGGAGCGATTCAACGCGCCCAGGCGCACAACCGCAAACGCGGTCTTCCGGTCGACTATGCCAGTCTTAAGCTGCTGAAAGAGACCCGGAATTACGTGCCCAAGTTGATGGCCATAAAGAATATCGTTGCCAACCCGGCCAGCTTCGGACTCACGCTGCAGGAGATTCCCAATGAACCCTACTTTGCGGCGGTTGCCACCACAAGTCACATAGATGTCAAGCTCGCCGCGCAACTGGCTGATATTTCTATCGAAGAGTTCGCGGCACTCAATCCCGCGCACAACCGGCCGGTTATCCTTCAGGACGGCAGGGATCTGATTTTGCTGCCAATAGACAAGATTCAGACCTTCCGTGCCAATCTTGAAAGCTACAACAAACCGCTGGTTAGCTGGCAGTCTTACCAACCCAAAAAGGGCGAGCGTCTGGACAAACTGGCTCCCCGCTTTGGATTGTCGGTGGAAAATCTCAAGTCCGTGAACGGACTGTCCAGACGGGGAAATATAAGCACCGGCCAAACCCTGCTGGTGCCGATTAACGGCGAAGACACCGAAAATCCATTTGAAGCCTTCAATATGCATCTTGCCGCAGACGACCTGTCCCGTGCTGTCAGGCACGTTGTGCGCAGGGGCGAAACCCTGTCCGGTATTGCGCATCGCTATCATGTCAGTGTTGCCAGGCTGAGACAATGGAACGGCCCGTTGAAAATAATCAGGCCCGGCCAATCTATTGCGGTTGCGGAAACGGGGGCTCGAAGAACAACCGGGCATCGAAGGAGGACGCTTGCGCGTTCCTGAAGAGTGCTGAAAACAGCGAAATCAACAACAGCCCGGCGAGAAGATATAGCTTCGTGACGGCAGCTTTGCCGAAAATGAACTGAACCGGTGGCCACATCCCCAACACCCCTCCTGGCTAGTCACTCCTTGCAGCACCGCAAAAACAGCCGTTATGCACGCCGCCCAAAATGGCCTTGCCTGCAGAATGCGAATCCCAGCCTTCGCCTGGCCGGCAAGCAACATTGCCGACAGTCAGTCAGGAATATCCGGATACAGGTGGCAATGTGCGCCATGCGTGGACGAGAACATTTTATTTTCGGGATAGACACGCCGGCATAGCTCCGTGGCATGCGAACAGCGCGGCGCAAAATGGCAGCCCGGAGGAGGATTGGCGGGGGAGGGCAGGTCTCCTTCAAGCCTGATGCGTTCTGTCTGTGCTCCGTCAATGCGGGGTACGGCGGACAATAGTGCCTGGGTGTAAGGATGCCTGGGCTTGCGCAATACCTCCTCTGCCGTGCCGCGTTCAACGATGCGCCCCAGATACATCACGCATACTTCATGCGCCAGATATTCCACCACCGCAAGATTGTGCGTGATGAACAAATAGCTCAAGCCCAATTCCTGCTGCAATGACTTCAGCAGGTTCAAGATTTGCGCCTGCACCGATACGTCCAGCGCGCTGGTTGGTTCATCGCAAATCAGCAACCGGGGCGATACGGCAAGAGCGCGGGCGATCGCGATTCGTTGCCGTTGCCCCCCGGAGAACTCGTGCGGATAGCGCCACTTTGAAATGCGCGCCAGACCGACCTGGTCGAGCAGCGAGTCCACGAGCGATTGGCGTGCAGAGCTGTCGCCATGGAGCCCCAGCGCGGTCATGCCTTCTTCCAGAATTTCAGCGACACGCATCTTGGGATTGAGCGAAGCATAGGGGTCCTGAAATACCATCTGCATCGTGGAGCGCCGGGCACGCAATTTTCGGGCGCCAAGTCCGGTCAATTCGTGCCCGGCAAATTGCACGCTGCCAGCGGTGGGCGGGATCAATTGCAGCAGCGCCTTGCCCAGCGTGGTCTTGCCGCACCCGGATTCGCCCACCAATGCCAGTGTCCGTCCCTGCGGAATTTCCAGCGACACGCCATCTACAGCCTTTACCCGCCCGACCACTCTTTGCAGGATACCTTTGCGGATGGGGAAGTGGACGCGCAAGTCTTTGACTTGCAAAAGGGATGAGGGCTGAGGACTGACGGTTGAGGACTGAGGGTTGAGGACTGAGGACTGAGGACTGAGGACTGAGTTCTCAGTCCTTGGTCCTGGATTTCCATAAAGATGGCAGCGCACCCCGTGACCGTCACTCAGAACCGTCCAGGCCGGCGTTTGTTCGTTGCACAATGCCCATGCCTGATCGCAACGTGCGGCAAACCGGCAACCACGGGTGATGCTGCCCAGCGCCGGAACGCTGCCGGGAATCGCGGCCAGCGCCCGGTTGCGCTGGTTAGCATCGGGCAAGGCGGCCAGCAATTTTTGCGTGTAGGGGTGCAAGGGCCGGGACAGCAATTGCGCGCGACTTGCCTGTTCAACGATCTGGCCGGCATACATCACACCCGCCTGATGCGCCATTTGCGCGACCACGCCCAGGTCGTGGGTGATCAGCAATATAGACATGCCGCTGGCCGACTGCGTGTCGCGCAGCAGCTGCAGCACCTGTGCCTGTGTGGTTACATCGAGCGCGGTGGTCGGCTCGTCGGCGACCAATAATTTCGGCTGTCCGGCCAGCGCCATGGCGATCATCACGCGCTGCTTCATTCCGCCTGAAAGCTGCATTGGATATTCGGTCACGCGCCGCGCCGCATCGGGTATGCCCACCTGATCCAGCAATTCAATGCAGCGCTGTTGTGCGGCCATGCCGCGCATGTCCCGGTGCAATGCCAGTACTTCGGCGATCTGGGCGCCCACTGTCATCACCGGGTTCAGGCTCAGCCCAGGTTCCTGGAAGATCATTGCCGAGGTCCCGCCGCGCACTGCGCGCATATCGCTTTCGCGCAAACCGAACAGGTCCACCCCATCCAGTTGCGCGGTCCCGCCTGCACGAACCACACCATCGGGCAACAGGCGCAGCAGCGACAGAGCAGTCATCGATTTTCCGCAGCCGGATTCCCCCAGCAGCGCATAGGTTTCGCCCGCATTGATGCCGAACGAAATGTCGTCGACGATGCGCGCCCCGTTGCGCAACTGTGTAATCAAACCCGAGACGCTGAGGATGCTGTTCATCAAGCCGCCGTCGCGCTGTGATTCAGGCGCGGGTCGAACGCATCGCGCACCGCATCGGCAAACAGATTGGCTGCCAGCACCAGCGCCAGCATGAAGCCGAAGGCGGAGGCCAGCGCCCACCAGACTACCGGGTCGCGCCCCATTTCCAGGCGCGCCGCATTGATCATCGTGCCGAAGCTGATCATTGAGGGGTCGACGCCTACACCGACATAAGACAGCACTGCCTCGGCCAGCACCAGCCCGCTGAAATCCATCACCAGCGAAATCAGCACGATGTGCATCACGTTCGGCAGGATGTGGCGCGTGAGGATGCGCAATGAGGGAACGCCAAACGCCTGCGCCGCCTGGATGTATTCCATCTCGCGCAGCTTGAGCGTTTCGCCGCGCAACAGGCGGCACAATCCTGTCCAGCTGGTGACCCCGAGTATCAGGCACAAGAACACCAGGCGCAGGTCGGCGCGCGACGCGGAGGTGTCGAACCACTGCGGATGCGTATCTATGGTCACCTGCATCATCAGCACCGCCGCCGCGATCAGCAGCACGCTGGGTATGGAGCTCAGCACGGTATAGATGTACTGGATCACGTCATCCACCCAGCCGCGCAGATATCCCGCCGCAATACCCAGCAGCAAAGCCAGCGGCAAAGTGACCAGTGTTGTCACGGTGCCGATGATCAGTCCTGTTCGTATGCTTTTCAGCGACAGATACAGCACATCCTGCCCGACCTTGTCGGTGCCGAGCACGTGATATGCGCAAGCCAGACCGGCAGTCATGCCGATAACGGCGGAGATAATGAGCGTGGCGATCAGCAGGGGGCGCACCGGCCAGCCGCGCCCGGCCAGCGGGCGCCTGCCGGCCAGCGCAATCAACAGCCCCGCCAGCAACCCCGCCAGCGCACCCGACAGTCCTCGCTTCAACACATCGCCGTCACGCTGCTGCGGACCGGACAGGTGCGCGCCCCCGTAGCGCAAACGCGGATACTCGCGCGACACCAGGCCGTTCGCCTCGCTGATATTTTCCTTGGCGTACAGGATCATCGCCAGCGGCGCGGAATAGGTTTTCTCGGTATGCGTGCGCAACGGCGCAAGCAACTTGTCGAAAACGCTCAGCACCTCGGGAGAGTAGACCTTTTGGCCGTTATCGTTTTCCGGCAACAGGATCCGGTAGTGCAGCGTGTCCAGCAGCCCGACCAGCAGGAATAAAGACAAGACCAGCAATGACACCATCGCGGTTGGATTTTGCGCCACGCGCCGCCACGGCAGCAGCAGGTGTTCGTGCCGGCGCACATACCAGGCACAGGATATCCCCGCCGCGAGCAGCAAAAATACCAGCGCGTCGCTCCACAGGATGACCGGCATGAAACTCATTGCAGCCTTACCCGGGGATCCACGATGGTGTAGGAGATATCGGTGAGTATCAGGCCGGCGATGTACAGCAGCGAGCCGAGAAACACCATTGCGCGCACCACGCTGAAGTCCTGGGCATTTATCGCGTCTATCGTGTAGCTGCCCAGGCCCGGAATGCCGAAAAACGACTCGGTGAGCAGGCTGCCCATGAACAGCAAGGGGATGACGACAACCACGCCGGTAAGGATGGGGATCATCGCGTTCTTCAGCACGTGGCGGAACAGTACCCCCATTTCCGACAAACCCTTGGCGCGGGCGGTGCGCACATAGTCCTTGCCGATTTCCTCTAGGAAGATGGTGCGATACCAGCGGCTGCTGGAACCGATGCTGCCGATTACCCCGATGAAAACAGGCAGCACCACGAATTTGACGGCGCCCAGGTTGCTTTCGTAGCCGGAAATGGGCACCAGATGCCACAGTTTGCTCACGACAAACTGCCCGCCGATGATGTAGAACAAAGCCGAGACGGACATCAGCAGCACACACAACCCCACTCCCGCGATGTCCAGCGCGGTGCCGCGAAACAGCGTCATCAGCAGCGCGAAGCTGACATAAACCGCCAGGCCGACCAGAAAGGTCGGCAGCGCGATTGCCAGACTCGGTCCCATGCGTGTCGAGATCTCGCGGCCGATGTCGCGGCCGTCATCGGAATAGCCGAAGTCGAGCACAAACATGCTGGCTGACTTCTGCCAGAAGATCGTGTCGCTGATCTTGCCTGTGCCGCTGGCAGAAAAGTTCAGCAACAATGGTTTGTCATAGCCATGCTGGTGTTCCCATTTCGCAATCGCATCCGGGGTGACGCGCTTTATGCCCAGCTGCATGCGCGCCATATCGTCGGGGGTGTTCACCACAAAAAACAACGCGAAGGTGAGCAGGTTCACCCCGATCAGGATCGGTATCGCGTAAAGAATGCGGCGCAGCAGGTAGGCAAGCATGTTACGTCTGGCGTGGGTAGCGTAAGGGTGCGCGGATTATAGGGCAATATTTCATTCCGCCAGTCAGGTGTTTCTTTATCATGCCGCCCTGTCACCAATTAAAAACCGGATAGGTCAGGCAGAACATACCGTCAGATTCCATGCTGTCCGCCCGGCTGCAAGTGAATCGGGCAGGCGCCTGGCCGTGAACTAAAATGGAACGTCTCCGGCTGTGCGCCAGGTCATGTAAATCGCGCCACCGGCCAGCGCGAAAGCCGGCAGTGCGAGCAGCAGGCTTTGCATCCTGAGTGACTGCCTCGGCAATGGCATCAGCAAGGCGGCCATTGGTATCGCCGCAAGTACAGGCAGTGCGTACCAGGGAAGCTTTGCGCTTAACACTGCAATGCAGCCGGTCAACCCGGCAATCAGCGACAGCGGCAGGGTAAATATTCGTCCGGCGTACAATGCCTTGTTGCTGAACATATGGATCAGCAGGTAGGCAGAAGCGGCTGACCCGAGCGCCAAACCGAATTGGCCGAGCAGTGCCGATGCGCCGACCAGTGCCGAGCCTCCCGTGCCCATGCCCAGCGCGGTAGCTGCAGTGGCGGCACGTGCGGGGTCATTTTCAAGACTGTCCATGCCCCAAACCAGGATCGCGACATAGGCCGCACAACCCGCGCCCCACAACAGCACTATATGAGCGGGATGCTGCTGGAGAATGCGCTGCGCCGTCCAGATGGCAGCGGCTCCTCCGAGCAGGGGGAGCAGGGATACCAGCCGGCGTAACTTGAATAAAGTGAGCAGCAAGCCCAGCGAGGCGCTGACCAGACCCAGGAGCACGATTTTTCGCGCGGCGGTGAGCGGTGCGAAGGTGAAGTCGCTGGCCAGGTAAACCATGACAATAAATCCGGCGATGATGGCCAGGCCGCCCAGCCTTGGGCGCCGGAATAATCCGGCGCTGGCCAGCGCGGCGAGAAATGGCGCCAGGCCTGCTTGTACGGCGGGGTGATTGAGCAATTCTTGCAACTTAACCTCTGGCAGGCGATCGAACCGCGGCAAGTTTATCACTATTGATAACAGCCCTTGAAATTCTGCGGAAATCCCCCAGTTATACGGGGCGCTGTGGCTGATCACTGCGGCTGATCGTGATGGTGCGCTGCATGCGCAATTCGACATCGTAGACTATGGAGATTATATATTCATGAAAAGAATATTCCTGTTCGTTCTGACCAACCTGGCGGTGGTGTTCGTGATCAACATCACCCTGCGGCTGCTCGGTGTCGATCGCTGGCTGGACGCAAGCGGCGGCATAAACTTCAATGCACTGCTGGTGATTTCCGCGGTGATCGGTTTTGCCGGCTCGCTGGTTTCGCTGGCGATATCCAAATGGTCTGCCAGGCGCATGGTCGGCGCCCGGGTGATCGAAAATCCGGTCGACCCGACCGAGCGCTGGCTGGTGGATACGGTGAGCCGGCATGCCGCGGCCGCCGGGATCGGCATGCCTGAAGTGGCGATCTACGATGCACCCGATGCGAACGCCTTTGCCACCGGATGGAACCGCAACGACGCGCTGGTGGCGGTGAGCACGGGCTTGCTGCACAGCATGAGCAAGGATGAGATAGAGGCCGTGCTGGGACATGAGATGAGCCATGTCGCCAATGGCGACATGGTGACGCTGGCGCTGATCCAGGGCGTGGTGAATACCTTCGTGATCTTTTTCGCCAAGCTGTTCGGTTACTTCGTGGATCGCGTGCTGCTCAAGAATGACGAGCGTAACGGCCCCGGGATCGGCGCCTTCGTTGCCGAGATCGCGGCGCAACTGGTGCTGGGCATACTCGCCAGCATCATCGTGATGTGGTTCTCGCGCCGGCGGGAATTCAGGGCCGATGCGGGCGGAGCCCGCCTGGCCGGGCGCAACAAGATGATCGCCGCGCTGGAACGGCTCAAGGCCAACCATGAGCAGACCGCGCTGCCGGAAAAAATTGCCGCGTTCGGCATCTCCGGCGGTCACGCGTTCGCAAGGATATTCATGACCCATCCTCCGCTGGACGAGCGTATCGCCGCACTGCGCAGCGGGCAATAAGCGCTGCGGTAATACGGCGATACATAACAACAGGGCCCGCGATGCGGGCCCTGTTGTTATGTGCGGCTGGAAGATTGCGAAACACAACCCGTTGAGAGCCCGGAGGCCGCGTCAGGCTAGGGCTTGGTCGTGTCCTCATCGTCATATCGGGTCGGTGGCGGATTGCCGTCATACACCAGGTTTTTCCGGTACTGCAGGTAACTGTCCCGGGTAAATTCGTAGGGATCTATCATCGCCTCATCCAGGACTTTCTCCTGGTCCAGCAGGCCCGCGCGCACGTTGATTCCCCTGGCGATGTAGGTCTGGTTGCGCACGGTGATGTCTTTGATCTGGTAAATCGGGCTTGCATAGCTGTCAGCATACAGCCCCGCGCTGTCGCGCAAGGTGCTTGGGCCGAAGAGTGGCAGAACGAGGTAAGGGCCGTTGCCTATTCCCCATTTCCCCAGCGTCTGGCCAAAATCCTCGTTGTGTTTTTTCAGGCTGCCGACGGAGGCGACGTCAATCAGCCCGAAAACACCGATCGTGGTGTTCACAAAGAAACGCATGCCGTCAGAAAATCCCTGCACCAGTTTGAACTGCAGCAGATCGTTGGTCGTCACCACTACATCGTCAAGATTGGAAAAGAAGTTGGACACCATGATTCTGGCAAATGCCGGCATCACGGCAGTGTAGCCTTTGGCGACGGGTTTGAGGACGGCCTTGTCCAGCTTGTCGTTGAATTTGTATATGCCGCGGTTGAGCGGTTCCAGCGGGTCGTCCGGATTGTGCGCGCCCGCGCAACCGGTGACAAACAGTGATCCAGTAAGCAGAATTATATTCAGCGCAAGGGTTCGAATTCGGTTCATCGTTGTTATATAGGGCAGGTGGGCGAACCGAAGTTTAGCTGGAATGAAGTCAGACGCAAAGCTGTTAACCCAATTTGCCGGGCGGCAACAGGTCTCCGATGCGAAAATGGAAGGTGCCTGTCCGGCGGTCGGCGAAATAATGCTGCAGGGAAAAACGCACCGGGCGGAAAGCCAGCGCATCCCAGGGGATGTCCTGCTCCGTGAATAATTGCACTTCCAGGCTTTCCACGCCGGGGGAGAAATCCGGATTCAGCAGGCTGGCGCGGAACAACAGGTGCACCTGGTTGATATAGGGCAGGTTGTACAGGGTATATAACTCGCCGATGGATACCTGCGCATTGGCTTCTTCCAGGGTTTCGCGCGCGGCGGCTTCCACAGTTGTTTCACCGTTCTCCATGAAACCGGCAGGCAATGTCCAGAATCCGTGGCGGGGTTCGATCGCGCGGCGGCACAGCAGGATTTTATCCTCCCAAACCGGGATGGCGCCCACGATCAATTTGGGGTTTTGATAATGGACTTCACCGCAGGAAATGCATACATGGCGGGCCCGGTTATCATCCGGCGGGATTCGCAGTTCAACTATGGAACCGCACAGGCTGCAAAATTTCATCTCGAAAGCATGGTGCGAGTATGTGTCGATTCCATGACCGTTACCGGGTTTTGTCGCCGGACTGGTTTGCCTGGCCGGCGATGAATAGCGGATAGTTCATGTTCAACACCCGTTGCGCATCGTCACGCAGCTGCTTCATTCCCAAAGCGTCATAGGCTTTTACCAGGATCACCAGCGCATCCCGGGATGAGGGGGAATTGGGGTAAAGCGACAGCACGGCTGTGGCACGGTTTACCGCGGCGACATCTGCCCCGCGGCGCAAGTAGTAACTGGCAACATGGATGTCATACTTTGCCAGGGAGTTGAGCAGGTATTGCATGCGCAACCTGGAATCGTCGGCGTATTTGCTGGCAGGAAAGCGCGTCACCAGATCCTTGAATGCGGAAAATGACTCCTGGGACGCTTTCGGGTCTCGTTCTGTGGTGTCTTCCCCGAACTTCATGCCGAACATGCCGATATCCTGGTTGAAGTTGGCCAGCCCTTTCACATAATAGGCGTAGTCAACGTGGGTATTGTTCGGGTATTGTTTGATGAAGCGATCAGCGGCGGAAATGGCGGATTCAGCCTCCTTCTGCTTGTAATAGATGAATGCAATCTCCAGTTGCGACTGTTGCGCAAAGCGTCCGTATGGATAATGCGACTGCAGGGATTCAAATTCCTTGAGGGCATCCTCATAGTTTCCATCATCAAGGCTTTTCTTCGCGGTGAAATACATTTCTTCGACTGATGACGTTTTTGCCGTGGTGTCGAGATCCGGCTTGGATTCGAACAAACTGCAGGCGGTTAACGTAAGCAACAGAAATACGGCTAAACTATGGCGCATGACACATCCAAAAAATAATTCGGGCGATTATACCAAAGGTAGGCATGGGGATTCTGCAAGTTCACAACAAGCTGGCAGATCGCCTGCACTTGGCGAATCTGCCGCCAACGTCCACCCCGCTGTTCCGGCGCCGGTGCGTTTCACCGTTCCCGATGATTACGCAGGATTGCGGCTGGACCAGGCACTGGTTAAATTCATGCCCGAGTATTCACGCAGCCGCTTGCAGGAATGGATCGCCCGGCAGCTGGTCAAAGTGGACGGTGCAGATGCCACTACCAAGCAAAAACTGTGGGGAGGGGAAAAGCTTGAAGTGTTGCCGCAAGTCCATCCCGCCGAGCAACCCTATCTGGCGGAGGACATCGCGCTCGAAATCATGCATGAAGATGATGCGCTGCTGGTGATCAACAAGCCGGCCGGGCTGGTGGTACATCCCGGCAGCGGAAACTGGGAAGGCACGCTGCTCAACGCCTTGCTGCATCACGCTCCGCAGCTGGCTGGCGTGCCGCGCGCCGGCATCGTGCACAGGCTGGACAAGGATACCAGCGGCTTGCTGGTGGTGGCCAAAACCCTGGCCGCGCAAACCGCGCTGGTGCGGCAACTGGAGGCGCGCAGCGTGCAGCGCGAATACCTGGCCCTGGTGCATGGCGAGCTTGCCAGGGCCGGCAAGGTGGATGCGCCGATCGGGCGCCATCCCACCCAGCGCGTCAAAATGGCCGTCGTGGAAAGCGGCAAGCCCGCGGTCACGCATTATCAGATCGAAAGAAAGTTTCCCAGTTGCACGCTGCTGCGCTGCCGCCTGGAAACCGGGCGCACCCATCAGATACGCGTGCATTTGGCCAGGATAGGCCATCCCCTGGTGGGTGACAGCGTGTATCTCAAGGGCCCGCAAAAATGCGTGCCGAAGCTGCGCGAATTGCTGGGTGGTTTTCCGCGCCAGGCATTGCATGCCACCCGCCTCGGACTGGAGCATCCGGCAAGTGGCGAGATGATGGAATGGCATGCGCCGCTGCCGCAAGACATGGTGCAATTGCTGCAACAGATAAAGATAATCGCGGATGAGCCTGCCTGAACACCTGATCATCCCCGACTGGCCCGCGCCCGCCGGTGTCAAAGCCCTGCAGACCACCCGCCTGCGCGGTTTCAGTGATGCGCCCTACGACAGCCTCAATCTGGGCGACCATGTCGGGGATGCGCCGCTGGTTGTGGCGCGCAACCGCATGTTGCTCAACACCCTGCTGCCCAGCGAGCCGGTATGGCTGGAGCAGGTGCATGGCATTCAGGTGGTGAATGCGGATATGGCAGGCTGTCTGCCACGGGCCGACTCCTGCATCGCCAGGCATCGCGAAGCGGTGTGCGTGGTGCTGACCGCGGATTGCCTGCCGCTGTTGCTGTGCGATTCACAGGGCAGTGTGGTCGGTGCGGTACATGCCGGCTGGAAAGGGCTGGCGGCCGGGGTGATCGAAGCTGCCGTGCAGGCGATGGATATTGCGCCAAAAAATATCATTGCGTGGCTGGGTCCGGCCATAGGCCGGGAGGCCTTTGAAGTGGGCGCAGAAGTCCGCACCGCATTTGTTGACAGGCAGCCGCAAGCATCGGCGGCATTCGTCCCCGGCCAGCAAGGCAAATGGTTTGCCGATATCTACGCGCTGGCCAGATTGCGTCTCAACGCGCTGGGGATCACCGGGATATACGGTGGCGGGTACTGCACCTATCGCGAGCGCGAACGGTTTTTCTCGTATCGCCGCGATGGCACAACCGGGCGCATGGGAACTTTTGTCTGGCTGGAATAGCCGGGGCTGGCCGTCAATCTTTGGTATAATCCGCGCCCGTAATTTTCTGAATAATTCCCGTGAGCGTTTTGTTGTGGATCATCACTGCCAGCATTTTCGGCGGAATATTGAGCGTGTCATGCGCCGCCCTGTTCGCCCTGAATGCCCGCGCGCATTGGGTGAATTCGCTGGTCAGTTACGCCATCGGCGCGTTGCTGGGCGCGGCATTTCTCGAGATTTTGCCCGAGGCGCTCAGGTTGAGCGCCAGTGTTTCAGTGGTTAGCGGCGCCGTGCTGGGGGGCATATTGCTGTTTTTCACGCTGGAGAAACTGCTGTTGTGGCGCCATTGCCACCATGATCATTGCGAAGCCCACGATCCGGTCGAACCGAGTTCGCACGGGCGCAGCGGCACGATGATCATGGTGGGCAACACCTTTCACAACTTCGTGGATGGCATCATCATCGCCGCGGCATTTCTGGCCGACAAGCATCTGGGCATCGTCACCGCGCTGGCAATCATCGCCCATGAGATTCCGCAGGAAGTGGGCGATTTCATGATACTGCTGCATTCCGGTTACACCAAGGCCCAGGCTTTGCTGGTTAATCTGGTGTCCAGCCTGGCCACTTTTCTGGGTGGCGTGCTGGCTTATTACGCGTTGCGCTCGATGCAGGGCATCGTCCCGGTTCTGTTGGCCCTGGCCGCGGCGAGCATGATCTATGTCGCGGTTGCCGACCTGATCCCGGGATTGCATAAACGCACCACCCTGCGCGACACGCTGGAGCAGGTCGCGCTGATCGCACTGGGAATATCTTCCATTGTGCTGGTCCAGTTTTTTGTGGCCGAATGAATACCGGGATTCTGCGATGACTAAAACTTCCCCCCCAAAAGTCGGTTTCGTCTCGCTCGGTTGCCCGAAGGCGACCGTGGATTCCGAGCACATCCTGACCCGCCTGCGCGCCGAGGGTTATCTGATCTCCGCCAGTTACCAGGATGCCGATCTGGTGGTGGTCAACACCTGCGGTTTCATCGACAGCGCGGTTGCGGAATCGCTGGATGCGATCGGCGAGGCGCTGGCGGAAAACGGCAAGGTGATCGTGACCGGTTGTCTGGGGGCGAAGGGCGATGTGGTGAAGCAGGCTCACCCGAGCGTGCTCGCTGTCACCGGGCCGCACGCCACCGACGAGGTGATGTCCGCCGTGCATCTGCATCTGCCCAGGCTGCACGACCCCTACATGGATCTGGTGCCCACCCAGGGTATCCGGCTCACGCCAAAACATTACGCCTATGTGAAGATTTCCGAGGGCTGCAATCATCGCTGCACCTTTTGTATCATTCCCAGCCTGCGCGGCGATCTGGTCAGCCGCCCGGTCGGTGATGTGATGCAGGAAGCGCAAAGTCTGGTCAACGCGGGCGTGAAGGAATTGCTGGTGATCTCGCAGGACACCAGTGCCTACGGTGTGGACATCAAATACCGCACCGGCTTCTGGGGCGGCAAGCCGCTCAAGAGCCGCATGACAGAGCTGGCAAGCGCGATGGGGGAACTCGGCGCGTGGGTGAGATTGCATTATGTGTATCCGTACCCGCATGTGGATGAAGTAATCCCGCTGATGGCGCAGGGGAAAATCCTGCCGTACCTGGATATCCCGTTCCAGCATGCCAGCCAGCGTATCCTGAAGCTGATGAAACGCCCGGCCAGCAGCGAGAATGTGCTGGCGCGCATCAGGAAATGGCGCGAGATCTGCCCGGATATCACGCTGCGCAGCACCTTTATCGTCGGCTTCCCCGGCGAAACCGAGGAGGAGTTTGCGGAACTGCTGGGTTTTCTTGAGCAGGCCCAACTGGACAGGGTTGGCGCTTTCGCCTATTCGCCGGTGGACGGTGCGGTGGCCAACGCTCTGCCGGATCACATACCGCCTGAAGTGCAGCAGGAGCGGCTGGCGAAGCTGATGTTGCTGCAGGAGAAAATCAGCGCGGAACGCCTCAAACGGAAAATCGGCCGGACCATTACCGTGCTGGTGGACGAGGTCGATGAAGACGGCGCGATCGCGCGCAGTTCAGCCGATGCGCCGGAAATCGACGGTCTGGTATACGTCGAAAACGGCCAGCAACTCAGTGTTGGCGATTTCGTCGAGGTGAAAATCACCGATTCAGATGAACATGACCTGTGGGCGGAAGCGGTTTTGTAGTTGGCCTGTGCAAACCGGAAATACCCGGTTCCGGTTTTGCCTGCCGACCATCAGAACGTTTGGCCACAATCTCCAATGAGACACCGATTAAATCAAGGCGTGATTCCTTCGCCCCTTCGACATGCCACGCTACGCGCAGCCCTTAGTGATTAATGAGGGCGTACAATATAGAGGTGAGTAGCCTGACTAGGGAAGGAATGACCATGAACGATGTGTTTCAACAGGATTGGGACCCGAAATCAGATGCTGTCCTTCGCGATCAGCGTGCAGCCTGCGATGAGATGCGCGGGCGGCGTCCGGTCGCTTACAGCGACTTTCTGGGGAGATACTTGTTCATGCACGAGGATATCGTCCGCGTACTGAATGATCACGGCACTTTCAGTAGTGTCGTATCCAGACATTTTTTCGTTCCTAACGGAATGGATCTCCCCGAACATGCCGAGTAGCGGCGCATTATTGAACGCTATTTTGACCCGGGAACGCATGGAAGCATTCGAGCCGCAATGTCGCAAGATTGCCGCGAACCTTGTTCAATCGTTTCTGGAACGTGACGAGATAGAGTTTATCGGCGAGTTTGCCCGGGAGTTCGCCGCGCAGATTCAGTGTGCTTTTCTCGGTTCGTCGGCGGAAATGTGCGAACTGCTGCGTCTCTGGACTCTGAAGAATCAGCAGGCAACACTTGTATTCTTGAAGAGCAGCACAGTTTCGCGCGAAGACGAATGACACTGCGCATGGCGTTGTTGCGTGCGCTATATTCCAACGAAATTTAAGGGGAATTTCGCCATGCCGATCTACAAAGTCAGATTAAAACGCAAACAGGAAATCGCTGCCGGAACGATGGCGTTCTATTTTGAAAAACCGCAGGGGTTCACCTACAAGGCAGGCCAGTCTGCGGATTTCACCCTGATCAACCCCGCTGAAACTGACGCAGAAGGCGACACCCGAACATTATCTTTGGCGAGCGCCCCTTACGAAAGCGATCTTATGTTGGCGACACGGATGCGTGACACTGCGTTCAAGCGGGTATTAAAAACCATGGAGCCTGGCACGGAAGTCACTCTGGATGCTCCCCGTGGCTCGTTCACGCTCCATAATGATGTGGACATTCCAGCCGTTTTTCTTACCGGCGGTATTGGCGTTACGCCTGTGAGAAGCATTGTTCTTCAGGCTGTTCACGACCAGGTTCCGCACCGGATCCTTGTCTTCTATTCCAATAGAAGGCCGGAAGATGCGGCATTTCTGGATGAGTTGATGGAATCACACGACACAAATCCAAACTACACCTTTGTCGGCACAATGACGCGGATGAAAGAGTCCAGCCGCAAGTGGCATGGGGAAACGGGGTTTATCAGCAAGGCCATGCTCCTGAAATCCATTGATGATCTGACTCTCCCCATCTACTACATTGATGGCCCGCCCGCGATGGTGAATGCGATGCAAGAGATGCTGGGCGAAGCGGGTGTCGACGATAAAAATATCCGCACGGAAGAATTCTGGGGCTACTGATAGCGGCTTAAGAAAACCATGGAAATCAGGATCAAAAGGGTATATGCACAGCCGGACAAGCATGACGGCAGGCGTATCCTGGTGGACAGGCTGTGGCCGCGCGGTTTAACAAAGGAAAAAGCAGGCGTTGATCTGTGGCTCAAAGACATTGCTCCCAGCACGGAACTCCGGAAGTGGTTTGGCCACGACCCGGGCAGGTGGGAACAATTCAAGGAACGGTATCTCGCCGAACTCAAGGGCAACAGCGAGCAAATCCGACTGTTGAAGCTAGAGCTGGACAAGGGTGCCGTGACGCTCGTCTATGGCGCAAAGGACGAAGAGCATAACGAGGCGGTCGTCATCCGGGAAAACAGCGCGTTATTCCGTTAGTTGGAGATAAAAGAATAGGCGGATGGATGCTTATTTGCAGTAAGTGCTGATGTCGCTTTGGGCTTTTGCGACGCGTTGCGCGCGCTGACTATCATCCATGTAGCCGGGTTGGCCATTCGCATCAGTTTCCATTATACGTATGCCCGATTGCAGGGTACTCAGGTTTTGCCGTGCGTTGGTGCAATTGGCCTGTTCGGCAGCCGCGGCAGCCTGCTGTTGCGCAGCCTTGGCGGCCGCTTCCTTCTTGGCGATCTCGGCCTTTTTCAAATCGGCTTCGCGTTCGGCCAGGGTTTTGGGCGCTGCGACGCCACTGGCATCTTGGGTATCTCCGGTTTCGTCGGCTGCGCGCAGGGTTTTTTGCCGTACGTCGGACGGTGGAGCCTGGTCGGAATAATGCACCTGCCCATCCGCGTCCACCCACTTGCTGATTGCGGCAAAGGAGTTGGTGCAGGCCAGCAGCAGAAAAAAACCCAGGTATTTGTTCATTGCAGGCATTCCTGTCTTAAAGGTTTGTGTTTGGAATAAAATTTGTCCCAAAGAATCCGGATGCCAAAGAATCCGGATGAAAGCGCAGACAAGTCTAGCATGTGGAGGTATGATTGCAACCCGATACGTTGTAGCAAATTGTTGAAGTACGGGGGGTATTTTGGACAGCAATGCTGGCGCCGTTGCCAATCAGATCTATTACGATGTTGAAAAAAATGCCGCGATGGTATTGAAGCTCTTCAATACCTATTATCGTGATCACAACCACTCCGGAAAGGTTTACGAAGAATTCCCGGATTTCTTCATGTTCAAACCCGGCGTACTCGACGGCAAGGAGATCGCCACGCGCGGTTCGGAAAAACTGCTGCTGGAAGATTGTATTCAACGCGCCAAGGCGCGCAACGGTTACATCAGCGTATCCAAGCATCGCAATCCGAAATTGGGCTATTACTGGCTGGAATTGTCGGTAGCACCGTTTATGATGGGCGACCCGGTGGGCAAGGAGAATAAAGGCGAATTCTTTTACATACTCACCAGGTTCATCGAATTCACCAAGCAGAATCCCAGGATCTACGGGGATCTGACGGCGGAAATCGAGTCCGACAAGGATATCGCGTTGATGCTCAACGGGATAGCCAAAATGGCGAACCGGCTCGGCACATCGTTGAAGCTTTACCCCGAGAACATGCTGGTTGCCTTCAACCCCAGATGGCCCGTGACGGAAGTGCAGAAATTGCTCCAATCGCTCAAGGATAACGACCAGGACTGGTGCGAGATGTTCTTTGAATACCTGAGATACGTGATGGGTAAAAAGAATTAATGACCCGCCTTTAGCAGAACCAGTGCTGCGCCGCTGCCGCCGTCTTTTGGCAGTGCATCGCAGTATCCCAGCACCCGCGCATGTTGAGCAAGCCAGTGGCGGGCCAGTTTGCGCAAAACCGCCCCGCCTTCCCGGCTGTTCAGCCCCTTCCCGTGTATCACCAATACACAGCGCAATTCCCGCTGCGTCGCCTCATGCAGAAATTCCTGCAACAATTTGCGCGCAGCATCGCTGTTATTGCCGTGCAGGTCCAGGCTGTCCTGGATCGGCCAGTTCCCGCGCTTGAGTTTGCGCAAGGTCATGCGCGACAGGCCATCGCTCAAATATTCTTCAGGTGCATCATGGGCCGCAAAGTCCGAAAAATTTTGGGCAGCACACCCGTCCGACAGCGTATCGGGAATGGCCGGTTTCGTGGCGGCCTCGACAAACAGCGGTTTTCGCGGGGCGGGTCGGGGGGCGATGCGGCTTTGCTCCGGTAACGGCCGCACTGTTCCGACCGCCGCACGGAACAGCGCGGCGTCGTCGGGCGAGATATTGCCGGGTTTGGATGGCGGAGTTTTTTTCACAATGTCTCCCGCATCGTGTAAGAATCCCGCTTACACTTTGCCCAGCGTCGCGAGATACTTGTCGGCATCCAGCGCCGCCATGCAGCCCGTCGCCGCGCTGGTGACTGCCTGGCGATAAATCTGGTCCTGCACATCGCCTGCGGCGAATACCCCGGAAATGCTTGTCGCCGTGGCATTGCCCTGCGAGCCGCCGTGCGTCTGGATATAGCCGTTGATCATCTCCAGCTGCCCGGCGAAGATGTCGGTGTTGGGTTTGTGGCCGATGGCGATGAATACGCCGGACAGCGGAATGTCCTTCTTTTCGCCGCCTTGCGCCAGTTTGACGCGCATGCCGGTCACACCGCTGGCATCGCCGAGAACCTCATCCAGCGTGCTGTTCAGTTGCAGGGTAATCTTTCCCTCCTGCACCCGTTTCATCAGGTGATCGACCATGATGCGCTCCGCGCGGAAAGTGTCGCGCCTGTGCACCAGCGTGACGTGTCTGGCGATGTTGGATAAATACAGGGCCTCTTCCACGGCGGTATTGCCGCCACCCACCACGGCGACGTCCTGGCCGCGATAGAAGAATCCGTCGCAGGTGGCGCAGCCGGAAACACCGCGGCCCATGAAGGCTTCCTCGGAAGGCAGGCCGAGATATTGCGCCGAGGCCCCGGTGGCGATGATCAGCGCGTCACAGGTGTAGCTGCCCGCATCGCCGACCAGCAGGAACGGTTTCTGCTGCAGCCTGGCGGTGTGGATATGGTCGGAGATGATCCGTGTGTTGAAACGTTCCGCATGCTGCTGGAAGCGTTCCATCAACTCCGGCCCTTGCACACCCATCGCATCGGCAGGCCAGTTGTCCACCTCGGTGGTGGTCATCAATTGTCCGCCCTGGGCCAGGCCGGCAATCAAGACCGGGTTCAGGTTGGCACGCGCCGCATAAACGGCGGCTGTATAGCCGGCCGGGCCGGAACCGAGGATGATGAGGCGATGATGTTGCGCTGGTTTGTCCATGAATGAATCTTTCTGCCTAATGAAAATGTTTGTGAAAATGCTTGGTCTGCAAGTATACATGGCGGATGAAATCGTAGCGAGAACTTGGCGCTGGCGGGCGGCATTGTGGGGGTGCGCGGGGCGCCGGCGGCGGGGTTTGCAAGCCGGTCTGCCGCTACGCGGCGCGGGATATCAAACACGGCGCGATCCGGATGCCGGCCGGCGCGCAGTTTATGCCGGGATGAAGAGTAGTGGCTGCCGGTCTGGCATCCATCGGTTAGAATCCGCACAACATGAAATCCGCCCACTTGATTTTCCTGCTGCTGTCTTTTGCGGTTCATCCGGCAGCAGCTGCGACCCTGCCGGGTATTCCCGAATTTATTGACGAGATGGTCGCAAAACACAAATTCAAGCGGGCCGAACTGGTGAATGCATTTAACCATGCGCAGCAATTGCCGGTGGTGATTGAGGCCATTTCGCGTCCTGCCACGCTCAAGCCCTGGCCGGAATATCGCGCGGCCTTCGTTAATCCGGAACGCATCAGCCTGGGCCTGAAATTCTGGAGAAAATACCGGAGAAGCCTGCAGGCCGCGGAACGGAAATACGGTGTGCCGCAGGAAATCATCCTTGCGGTGATCGGTGTTGAAACTGTTTACGGGCAGGATGTCGGCGGTTTTCGCACGCTGGACGCACTGACTACACTGGCTTTTGACTATCCGCCCCGCGCCGAGTTTTTCCGCAAGGAGCTGGAGAATTACCTTCTGCTGGCGCGCGAACAGCAGTTCGATTTGCTGGCGATGCGCGGATCCTATGCCGGCGCGCTGGGCATCCCGCAGTTCATGCCCAGCAGCTACCGCACTTACGCGGTGGATTTCAACGGCAATCACAAAATCGATTTGCTGCATGAACCCGTCGATGCGATAGGCAGCGTGGCCAGTTATTTGAAGGGTTACGGCTGGAACGGCGTGATGCGCAATAAATCCGCGCAGTTGCGGGAGGGTGATGCGACTCTGCCGGTTGCGGTGCGCGTGCAGGTAAGCGCAGATATTTGCCCGGGAGATATCTCCACCCCGCGCACTGTCGCCGCGTGGTCAGCATCCGGTATCGTGGCCCGCGAGCACCCTGTTCCAGACCAGGAACTGACAGCCCGATTGATTGATTTTACGCTGGCCGACGGGAAGGAGTTCTGGCTGGCTTTCAGCAATTTCGATGTCATCAGGAGCTATAACAACAGCGACTACTATGCGATGTCGGTGTTCCAGCTGGCAGAGGCATTGCAGGATGCGCGCCGCAAATCTAGCCGCTCGAGGTGATGCGCCGCGCGCCGTTATAGCGCTTTTCCCAGTAGGGTTCCCGCATGTTCTCAATTCGAACCCTGCCGCCGCTGCTCGGGGCATGGATGAATTGGTCGCCGCCGAGATAGATTCCCACATGTGAATATTTTCGCCGCAATGTGTTGAAAAACACCAGATCGCCGGGGCGCAGGTGGCCGGCGCTGACGGGGCGGCCGAAGCGGCTTATTTTGTCGGAGCTGCGCGGCAAATCGACACCCAGCGTGTGACGATACACATGGTCGACAAAACCGCTGCAGTCAAATCCGCCATGCGGAGAATTGCCGCCGTATTTGTATGGGATGCCGATCAGGCTGCGCGCATAGGAGGTGACGTCATTGCCCGGGGCATCGCTGACCGGTGCGCGCACATCTTTGTGCACCGATGCGCAGGCGCTGAGCAGCAGTATGAATAACAGCAGGATGCGGTTCATCGCGGCAATCTAATGTGGCGCATCATTGCTTGTAAAAGGCGCCGCCGCGAATTCCTCCGGCCCCGATCCGAAAACACCGGCGAAAAATCCCCGATAGGTCTTGTGGGCTACCGGGTGTAACAGGGGTATGGACAATGATTATTTTTTCATCGGGCAGGTGCTCATGCCGAGCATTGCATAGGCAGGGCAGATGCCGACCAGGCCGGTCACGAGCGGAAGCACGCCGATCCAGCCCCATGCGCCTACAGTATGGGTGGCGGCCAGCCCGATCAGCACCAGACCGGCAATTACGCGTACTGCGCGATCGATTGTTCCTTCATTGACTTTCATTTTGATCTCCTTGGGCAAGTTGGGGAATGCACAGAGTAGAGGATTTTTGCCCGTTTGTCTGTGATAAAAATCAGTCGGGTCGGCAGGCGATTCGCGCGGCACGGGGTGCTGCTACCGCCTTGTCCGGGATTCGGCTGCCGGCAAGAGTTGCCAAACAAAGTGAAGAAAAAATCTTGGATTCCTTTGCGGCGCGCCCATGCCGGGCGCAGCGGTTCTGTCATCCTGATTATTCCGGACGCATCTGCGGGAACAGAATCACATCGCGTATGCTGGCGCTGTCGGTGAGCAGCATCACCAGCCGGTCGATGCCGATTCCTTCCCCGGCGGTGGGCGGCAGGCCGTATTCCAGCGCGCGCACGTAGTCATTGTCCTTGAACATGGCCTCCTCGTCGCCGGCCTCTTTTGCCGCGACCTGCGCATCGAAGCGCGCGGCCTGGTCTTCGGCGTCGTTCAATTCCGAGAAGCCGTTGGCGATCTCGCGCCCGACAATGAACAGTTCGAAGCGTTCGGTGATCTCCGGGTTTTTGTCGCTGCTGCGCGCCAGCGGGGAGACTTCCACCGGGTAGTCGACGATGAAGGTAGGCTCGAACAGGTGTGCCTCGGCCAGTTCCTCGAACAGCGACAACTGCAGGCCGCCGATGCCGTCTTCCGGTTTGTGTTTGGCTTTCAGGTCTTTCAGTTCGTTGAGCATGAAGTCGCGGTCGTTCAACTGCGCGGTGGTGAACTGCGGATGATATTTCTGGATCGCCTGCACCATCGTCAAACGATGGAACGGTTTGCCCAGGTCCAATTCCCTGCCCTGATAGCTGATCAGCGTTTTGCCCAGAACCTTGTGCGCCACTTCGCGGAACAGGCTCTCGCTGAAATCCATCAGGTATTTATAGTCTCGGTATGCCTCGTAGAATTCCAGCATCGTGAATTCCGGATTGTGGCGCGTGGACAGCCCTTCGTTGCGGAAGTTGCGGTTGATCTCGAACACCTTCTCGAAACCGCCCACCACCAGCCGCTTCAGGTACAGCTCCGGCGCGATGCGCAGATACATCTTCATGTCCAGCGCGTTGTGGTGCGTCTCGAACGGCTTGGCAGCCGCACCGCCGGGGATCGGGTGCATCATCGGCGTTTCCACTTCCAGATAACCGTGGCGTATGAAGAATTCGCGTATCGCCTGGATAATCCTGGTGCGCGTGATGAACACCTTGCGCGCGTCCTCGTTGGTGATCAGGTCGAGATAGCGCTGGCGGTATTTTTGTTCCTGGTCGGACAGACCGTGAAACTTTTCCGGCAGCGGGCGCAGCGCCTTGGTCAGCAAACGCACCTGTGTGACGCGAACCGAAAGCTCGCCGGTTTTGGTCTTGAACAGCACGCCCTGCGCGCCCAGTATGTCGCCGAGGTCGTAATGCTTGAAAGCGTTGTGCGCCTCTTCGCCGGTGTCGCCGTTGCTGATGAACAGCTGGATCTTTCCGCTCATGTCCTGCACTGTGGCAAAGCTGGCCTTGCCCATCACCCGCTTCAACATCATGCGCCCGGCTACAGCCGCGTAAACCTGCAATGCCTCCAGCTCGTCATGGGTCTTCCCGCCGAATTCGCCATGCAAATCGCCCGCCAGATGCTTGCGCTCGAAGTCGTTCGGGAATGCGACGCCCGCCTTGCGCAGCTCGGCAAGCTTGTGGCGTCGTTCGGCGAAAATCTGGTTCTCGTCTTGCGGGGGAGGGGTGGGTTCGATAGTCATTGCAGTTCTCTATTTTTCCGGATGTATTGTGGTTAAACGCCTTGTTTCAGGCTCGCCGAAATGAAATCGTCCAGGTCGCCGTCCAGCACGGCCTGCGTGTTGCCGACTTCGTGATTGGTGCGCAGATCCTTGATGCGCGACTGGTCGAGCACATAGCTGCGGATCTGGTGGCCCCAGCCGATGTCGGATTTTCCGTCTTCCAGCACCTGTTTTTCTTCATTGCGCTTGCGCAGCTCTTCTTCGTACAGTCGCGATTTTAGCATCGCCATCGCCTCGGCGCGGTTGCGGTGTTGCGAGCGGTCGCTCTGGCATTGCACCACGATGTTGGTGGGCAGGTGGGTGATGCGCACCGCCGAATCGGTCTTGTTGATGTGCTGGCCGCCGGCACCCGAGGCGCGGTAGGTGTCCACGCGCAGGTCGGCGGGGTTGATCTCGACTTCGATGGAGTCGTCCACTTCGGGATAGACAAACACGCTGGAGAACGAGGTGTGGCGGCGGTTGCCGGAGTCGAACGGCGACTTGCGCACCAGGCGGTGCACCCCGGTCTCGGTACGCAGGTGGCCGTAGGCGTAGTCGCCGCTGACCTTGAGCGATGCGCCCTTGATGCCCGCGACTTCGCCGTCGGATTGTTCCAGCACCTCGACGGTGAAACCTTTGCGTTCGCAGTAGCGCAGGTACATGCGCAGCAGCATGGAGGCCCAGTCCTGCGCCTCGGTGCCGCCGGAGCCGGCCTGGATGTCGACGAAGCAGTTGTTCGGGTCCATCGGGTGCGAAAACATGCGGCGGAATTCCATCGCAGCGACGCGCTGTTCGATGTCGCGGATGTCGGCGGCGGTGCTGTTCAGGCTGTCGTCGTCGTTTTCCGCCCTGGCCATCTCGAACAGCTCGGCGGCATCGGAAAGATTTTGCTGGATCTGCTTGAGGCCGAGCACCACGCCTTCCAGCATCTTGCGTTCGCGCCCCAGCTCCTGGGCGCGCTTGGCGTCCTGCCAGATGGCCGGGTTTTCGGCGAGCTCGCTGACTTCGACTAAGCGTTCCTGCTTGGCATCGTAGTCAAAGATACCTCCGTAATTCTGCGCTGCGCGATGCCAGGTCCTGCAGCTGGTTGGAGAGGGCATTGAGTTGTTCGGCTTCCATGATGTAGTCGCTTGCTGAAAAGAACGCGATTATACCTGTACTCAGCCCGAAGAGCCCCGTGCATCGCGCCAGTGGCGGACAATCAGTTGCAGGCTTTGGTTGCCGTTGTATTCATTAATGCTCAGGCTATACACCGCATGGATCTGTTCGGGCAAGGGTTCCGCATGTCCGAACAGGATCGCCTCGATGAGCTTGCCGCGATTACTCAGACGCAGCTTTAAATGTTTTTCGCCAACCACGCGCTGGTTTTGCACGATGAAGTCGTCATTGAATTGCGGTGCCGGAAAGCCCTGCCCCCAAACTTGCGCATCCAAGGCTCTCGCCACTTCCAGATTCATGTCCGCAGGGTCCAATGCGCCATCCGTTTCGATGCGCTGCGCCAGGTCGCCCGCGCTGAGCAATTCGCCGGCAACCTTTTCAAAGGCCGCGACGAAGCGGTCCAGGTCGGGTTCAATGATGCTCAAACCCGCCGCGGCCGCGTGCCCGCCGAATTTTTTGATCAGCGACGGGTGGCGCTTGCTGACCAGGTCCAGTGCGTCGCGCAGATGCAACCCGGCGATGGAACGGCCCGAGCCTTTCAATTCGCCGTTGCCGGCTCGCGCGAACGCGATGGCCGGGCGATGGAACTTATCCTTGAGGCGCGAGGCAAGGATGCCTATCACGCCCTGGTGCCAGGATTCATCGAACAGGGTGAGACTGAAGTTGTCGGATGGGTCGATGTTCTCCAATGCCGCCAGGGCGCTGTCCTGCATGTCAGTTTCTATGCTGCGCCGCTCGCGGTTGAGCGCGTCCAGCCTTGCGGCAATCTGCGTTGCGGTTGCGGCGTCATCGGTCAGCAGGCAATTGATGCCCAGGCTCATGTCGTCCAGCCTGCCCGCCGCGTTCAGGCGCGGGCCGACGGTAAATCCCAGGTCCTGGCTTGAAGCGCGCGCAGGATCCTTTTTTGCCGCCTGCAACAGCGCGCTGATGCCTGCGCAGGCGCGTCCGGCACGGATGCGCAGCAGTCCCTGTTGCACCAGGGCGCGATTGTTCTGGTCCAGCCTGACCACATCGGCGACGGTCCCCAATGCGACCAGGTCGAGCAGTTCGGCAAGCCTCGGTTCGGCTTGTGCTGCAAATGCTCCGCGCGCGCGCAGTTCGGCGCGCAACGCCAGCAGCACATAGAACATCACGCCGACACCCGCCAGATTCTTGCTGGGAAATGCGCAGCCGGGCTGGTTGGGATTGACGATGCAGGCCGCATCCGGCAGCGTGTCGCCGGGCAGGTGGTGATCGGTGACCAGGACTTGCATGCCGAGCCGGTTGGCCTCGGCCACCCCGTCGACGCTGGCGATGCCGTTGTCCACGGTGACCAGAATGTCCGGCCCCGATTGGGAGGCCCCCGCAAGGGGAACGCCGTTGGGTACCCCGCCGCTATGCGGCGACCCTTTCGCAGCCAGGCGAACGATCTCGGGCGTCAATCCGTAGCCGTATTCAAACCGGTTCGGAACGATGAAGTCGACTTGAGCGCCGAAGGAGCGCAGGCCGCGTACCGCCACCGCGCAGGCTGTCGCACCGTCGGCGTCATAGTCGGCGATCACCACCAGCCTTTTTTTCGCGGCGATGGCATCAGCCAGGAGACACGCCATTTCACCGGCGTTCTTCAGCGCGTCAAATGGCAAAAGCCCGGCAAGGGTGGTATCAAGTTGCCTGCTGTCGGTGATGCCGCGCGCAGCAAAAATTCTTGCCAGGGCGGGTGCGTAACTGCTGTCGCGCAAGTGTTGCACTGCGGCTGGGGGAAAGTTGCGCGTGGTGATTTCTGGCATGGCGACAGTATAGCGTGTAGCTCGTGGCTTGTAGCGGGCAGCCAATTCGAGGGTGTGCGTTTTGCCCGCACCTTTTCAGCCGCCGCTACCCGCTAGCGGCTGCCGGCATTTTGCCGCCTCGTTTTTTTCGGCCAGTTGCGCTAGAATCGCGCCCACTTTTCAAGTCAGGCATGGAAAAATCGTGGCACTCATAGTTCAGAAGTACGGCGGAACCTCGGTAGGCAATCCGGAACGCATCAAGAACGTGGCGCGTCGCGTCGCAAAATTCAAGGCACTCGGGCATCAGGTCGTGGTCGTGGTCTCCGCGATGAGCGGCGAGACTAACCGCCTGATAGCGCTTGCACACGAGATCCAGAAACACCCCGACCCGCGCGAGCTGGATGTGATCATTTCCACCGGCGAGCAGGTCACCATCGGCCTGCTGGCGATGGCGCTGAAGGAGCAGGGACTGAACGCCAAAAGCTACACCGGCGCGCAGGTCAAAATACTCACCGACAGCGCCTTTACCAAGGCGCGCATTGTTGCGATCGACGAACAGAACATACGCGCCGATCTGGCGGATGACTGCGTGGTGGTGGTGGCGGGTTTTCAGGGCGTGGACGAGGACGGCAATATCACCACGCTGGGACGTGGAGGCTCGGATACCACTGGCGTGGCAATCGCCGCCGCGTTGCGTGCCGACGAATGCCAGATATATACCGATGTGGACGGCGTTTACACCACCGATCCGCGCATGGTTCCCGAGGCGCGCCGCCTGAAGACCATCACTTTTGAAGAAATGCTGGAGATGGCCAGCCTGGGCTCCAAGGTATTGCAGATACGTTCGGTGGAATTCGCCGGTAAATACAAGGTCAAGCTGCGCGTGCTGTCCAGCTTTGAAGAAGAGGGCGAAGGCACGCTGATTACTTTTGAGGACAACGACAAAATGGAACAAGCAATCATTTCCGGGATCGCGTTCAACCGCGACGAGGCAAAAATCACCGTGATGGGCGTGCCCGACAGGCCCGGCATCGCCTACCAGATTCTCGGGCCGGTCTCTGACGCCAACATTGATGTAGACATCATCATCCAGAACGTCGGCGTGGACGGCACCACCGATTTCTCATTTACCGTGCATCGCAACGAGTTTGCCAGGGCGATGGACATCCTGAAGAACAAGGTGCAACCGCACATAGGCGCGCGCGAGGTCATTGGCGACAACAAGGCGGCCAAGGTTTCGGTTGTCGGCGTCGGAATGCGCTCGCACGTCGGCATTGCCAGCAAGATGTTCCGCACGCTGGCTGAAGAGGGCATCAACATCCAGATGATCTCGACTTCGGAAATAAAAATTTCAGTGGTCATAGACGAGAAATATCTCGAGCTGGCAGTGCGCGTGCTGCACAAAGCGTTCAACCTGGACCAGGAAGACGCATAATCGTTTGACCTTTCAGGTTGGGTACATTACTATGCGCGGCCTTCGGAGAGGTGGCCGAGAGGTCGAAGGCACGCCCCTGCTAAGGGCGCATACGAGCTTAAACTTGTATCGAGGGTTCGAATCCCTCCCTCTCCGCCAGGTAGTCTGAGCCCTTCCTTGAGAAGGGTTCTTTTTTTGCGGGATGCCCGCAGCAAGCGGGCTTGCTGGGAATGCCGATATTCCCTTGCAGGCAGTTGGAGGGCAGTTCCTTCATTCTCATCGAAACTTTCTCAGTTTGCTATTTCGCCGCTCCCACTTTGGTGGTTTCAACCGCAGATCATCGCATTTGTTCCTGTCTAAATGAGGAAGGCCCGCAATTGCGGGCCTGAGGGTGTTAGTGGATCAGGATGATTTAGCTGTTCATGCCCAACAACTTTCGTTGCCCAACTTGGAAAGACCGCACCAATCACTGGGCTATGGGACACCGCCGGATCAGGATACCGGACAGCAAGTGGCGGCGCACGGATTGTGGACAAATACGGTGAGACAGAAAAAGCTCACCCAGAAATAGAAACAAAAAAAGAAACCGAAAGCCGGGACAGCGACGTTCCGCTGCATTTGAAAGGTTACCCTCTTAAACTCGATTCATTATTGTCTTGACAGAGAGGCCACTGCAGGATTCCCCAATGCCGTCATTGCGAACGAAGTGAAGCAATCCGGCAAGACAAAGGTGCATTTTGTTAAACCATCCGGATTGCCACGCCGGCTTCGCCTCTGCCGCGCTTCGCTAGCGGCTGAAGCCTTGTTGCAACGACGGGGCATTCCCGATTCGCTGAATTCGCCAGAACGACGTGCCGGTTTTTCATTTCTCCCTGCCGCATTCCGAAAGATGCGTCACTGTCATGAAATATGGAAACCTCAATAGTGCATGCGTCAGGAGCACTTCAGCTCTTGATCAGCGCCAGTGACAGCGCCGGCCAGTAGGTGATTATCAACACTGCAACCAGCAGAATCCCGACGAATGGCAGCACTGAGCGGAAAATTTCCAGCATCGGCCGGTCGAAGCGATACATGGCGATGAACAGGTTCATGCCCATGGGCGGCATCAGGTAGGCGATCTCCATATTTGCCAGGAAAATGATGCCGAGATGAACCGGATTAATACCATAGCCCACCGCAATGGGCAGGATCAATGGCACCATGATCACCAGCGCGGAAAATATATCGAGCATCATGCCAAGCACGAGCAGGAACAGGTTCAGCAACAGCAGAAAACTGAACCCATTGTGTACATGATCGCGGATGTAGGTGAATAGTTTGGTCGGAATCTCGGCGTCAAGCAGGTAATTGGTGGAAGCGAGTGACATGCCGAGCACGATCAGGATTGCACCGACCAGCACCATGGATTCGCGCATGATCCTGGGCAATACGGCAAAGCTGATCTCGCGGGTGATGAGTACTTCGACAATGAATACGTAAATTGCCGTCACTGCAGCAGCCTCGGACACGGCGAAGTAGCCGCTGTAGATGCCGCCGAGCACGATGACGGGCAAGGGCAACTCCCAGATCGCTTCGCGCAAAGCAGCCAATGCTTCGCGCCAGCTGAACGGCTGCGAAGGCAGCGAAGGCTGCGGGCCGCGCCTCTGCCACAACCCATAAAGCGACAGCAGGAATACGATCAGCAAGCCGGGCAGGATACCGGCCAGAAAAAGATCGCTGATCGCCACCGGATGGCCAATATTGAGTTGCTGTGCCACCACGCCGTAGAGTATGAGCGGCAGCGAGGGGGCAAACAGCAACCCAATGCTGCCCGAAGTGGTGACCAGCCCTAGGCTGTAGCGCTCCGGATAGCCTGCTTGTTTAAGGGCCGGATACAACAGGCCGCCGAGTGCCACGATGGTTACCCCGGATGCTCCAGTGAACGCGGTGAACATCGCGCAGATGAGCAACGCCACCGCCGCCAGCCCGCCGGGCAGCCAGCCGAAAAAAACATTGGTGATGCGCACCAGGCGATGAGGCGCTTGCGATTCGGCCAGCAGGTAACCGGCGAAGGTAAACAGCGGGATGGCCAGCAATACCGGCATTTCTGCCAAGCGGTAGATTGAGATGATGACTACCGTCAAGTCCACATCTTCGCGCGCGAAACTTATCATGACGCTGGCTGCAATGACCGCGAACAGCGGCGCGCCGAGCAGCGCCATGGCGATGAGCGCAAGACCGGCCAGGATCACTCTGTCTCCTTGCGGCCGCGGGCTTGCTGCACATGATGCACGAAACGCAAGGCATAACGCAGGGCGATCAGGGTAAAGGCCAGCGGCAGGATGGTTTCGGCGACCCACACTGGCAGCAATCCCAATGCCATCTCGCCAGAGTCGCGCGCGCTCTGCATGAAGCGCAACGCCTGCCATGCCAGCAGCAGACACACGACCAGGGTAAACAGGTCGGTCAACGCCCCCACACCCGCATTGACCCGGCCAGGCAGCCAGCGCGCAATGGCATCCACGTGAATGTGCTTGCCTTCACGACTGGCGGCTACGGCGCCCAGAAATGCCACCCACAACACCAGCAAGCGCAACAGTTGATCGGCGCCGAAGATGCTCATATCCAGAAAATTGCGCAGCAGTATCTGTGTGGCGGCCAGCAACACCATAGCCGCCAGCATGGCAATGAGCAGCGCGTTTTCCGCCCAGGTGACTATCTTTACCAGACGGGCAAGCGCGGGCGGCAAGTGGCGTATTTGCATGTGCTAATGGGAGGGATGGCTGCGGCGGTACGCATCAAGATTCCTATGCAACTCCTTGAGCAATGCAGGCGAAAACGTTCCCTGTCCGCTCAGGCGCTGCGCGGTCTGGTCGGCTGCGTTGCGCAACTTGACCATCTCCTCCGGCGCCAGCGCGATGAACTCGATACCCTGCTTGCGCAATGCTTCGCGCGCAGCGTTGTCGTCAAGGCGCGCCTGGCGGCTCATCTCCGTATAAACGCGTCCCATCACTTCGCGCACGACGGCCTGATCAGCCTTGCTCATGCCGGCAAAAGCCTTCTTGTCCACGACCAGTGCGCCAAAGATATACATGGTGGGTACGTCGGTCAGGTATTTCACTTTGGTATACCATTGCAAGGCGATGGCACCTGATGGGGTCGCGCCTATCGTGGTGATGAGCCCGGTCTGCAGCCCGGTGAGCACATCGGTGAGCGGCAGCGGCAGCGATGTGGCACCCAGGGTTTCGAACATTGCACGGCTGATGTCATCGCCTTCCGGCACCCATATTTTCTGGTTTTTCAGGTCGTCAACATGCCGCAACGGTGAACTCGACATCAGGTAGGCAAAGCCGCCGTCGGTGATGCCGAAGGTCACGAAACCATGCGCTTCGATGCCCTGTGAGATCAACTTATCCATTAGCGCATGCACATAATCCAGTTCATCGTAGGATTGAAACAGCATCGGCAAACTATAGATTTGTGCATCCGGGTATATCTCTGCCAACGCGCCGCCGGTTAGAGCGCCTCCCTGCAACTGGCCAGCGCGAATCTTGCGCAGCACCTCACGGTCGCTGCCCATGCTGCCGCCCGGATAAAACCTGATAGTGACCCGGCCCTCGGTACGCCGGGCAATCTCCTCTCCGCCCTTGCGAAGTTCCTGCATCCACAGCGTTCCATCTGGGGCAAGCGTGGCGATTTTCAAATTTAGCGCTCTGGCCTGGGTAAAAGGGATAATCAGCAGAGCGGCAAGCATAAGTAACAACTGTGAACGCATTTATTCTCCTTGGTCGTCGACAGACTGTTTTCCAGTATTATTTTCAGAAGTAGCTATCCGCACTCGCGAGCAGCTGGCGCGCCTGCCGTTTGGCCAGCATGTTGCTCAGCGTCAGGCCCGGCGCAACGGCATCGGCATCCAGCACTTCATGCAACAGGCGGTCATGCAACGGCCTGTCATAAGTGATGCGGGCATAACAGCGCGCATATTCTACCTTGTCCATCAGGTCTCGACCCGCCGACAGTTCTATGGCGCGCTCGAAATGGACACGCCCTTCTTCCGGCTTGCCACCCAGTGCCGGCGGCAGTAGTGAGGCGATCACGCCCAGATATATGTGAGCCTCGCCGTGGTCATAAGTCTCGTCAAGCTCCACGACCCGCGCCATCATCGCCTTGACCTTGGCCAGATTGGCAATCGCATTCCAATCGCTGCTGTTGGCCTGTATCCAGCCGGCCCAGGCTGCGCCGCTGGCATACAGCACCGGCACATCGGCAACCTTCAGCGAGCTGATGGCGGCGGCAAAATCGCCGTAGGGTCGTTCCAGTAATTTGCATAGCCTGTCACTATGGACACATAACGCGCGATCACTGTAGACACGCGACTTGCGCGTTAACCGCTTGGCACGCTCCGGATCCGTGACAAAGGCCGATGCGTAAGAGCCATACAACTTGCTGCCGGACAGCAGCAAGTTTTCATTTTCCGGATCACCCGCAATCATGCTGTCGACAAGTAGCAGGTAGGCTGGCATCCCGGCCTCCACCGTCTCCGGGTCATCCTCATTGAGGGCCGCGACGGATAAATTGTTGGCAAGCCGGTTGGTTGCCGACGCGGCCAAATTGGCGCACCCGGCCAGCGGCAACAACGCCAGAAGAACAAGCGGCAACCGTATTGGGCGCATCGTTGAAGTCAAGAATAAGTTCATTTGGATGGTTTTTGCGCACGCTAAACCATTTTCCCGGCACATGCAAACTGGATAGATCGGGTGAATTGAGGTAATTTTTCCACCAAGAGCTGGGGGGAGATTTAACCTTAACCCTCGAAGACAGAGAATAAAAAATGGCAGTCTCGTGGGGGATACCGGCACCTGGGCAATATTCGATCGGCGCGAACACACTTGATAGGCCGGATATCCTGCTTGATGCGGATGTGGGATAAGCGCAAGCGTGGCTACAAGGCGATGGGAGACGAAACAGGCGGGTGATTGAGCCTGCTTGTACGCAAGTGAACTGGACTCGTTTCTTGTTCCGGGAACAGGTAATGGCGAATGGGATTTCTCAACCCGCTGTTTTCCTGGTTTCCCTGATACACTCCCGTTAATTCCCTGTTACATAATATTAAATTCCCTGATATTATGCGCGGCCTTGAAGAAGATACTGTTCTGAAAGTGGCTCGGATACAGGCTTGGCGCGCATGATCCCATAAAATATACCGGGGAATCGTTAAAATTCCCCGTATTTTTCCCTGCTGGACTATCCAGTACAAAAAAAGAAACTTAATCGTCACTCATCAGTCCCACACGCGGTTTTGTAACCAGCTCCAATCCCTTGGCAAATTTCGACAGGAGAATCAAATGTTGAGAAGCGTAGTAACCGGATTTACCCTTTTCGTTTCGGTGATTGTTTCCGGAGCGGCGTTTGCCGCCGACAGTCCGACAATGCACCAAATCTATGAAGCGGCCCAGGCAGGCCGTTTGAATGATGCACAGGGCATGATAAACCAGGTGCTCAAGGAACATCCCAACAGCGCCAAGGCGCATTATGTAGACGCCGAATTATTGGCAAAAGCCGGACACACGAACGAAGCCGGAGATGAATTGAACAAGGCAGAACGGCTGGAACCGGGCCTGGCGTTTGCCAGCCCGCAAGCAGTTCAGGACCTGAAGGCAAGGATTTCTGCAACTTCCGCGGGTCTGGTGCCTGTGACTACCAGCCAGGCGACCCAACAAGGTTTTCCCTGGGGCTGGCTGTTGCTGGGTATCGGAGCGATTGCGGTCATCACCTTCATTATGCGTTCATTGGCCAGACCCAATTCTTCGCCTGCCGGATATCCGGGTAATTACCAGCCGGGCATGTCGCCTCCGGGATATATGCCTGCTGGAGGAGCCGGCTATGCGCCCGTCGCGCCATCGGCGCCCGGGATGGGATCGGGAATCATTTCCGGCTTGGCAACCGGCGCCGCACTTGGTGCCGGGATGGTTGCCGGAGAGGAATTGGTCCATCATTTCATGGACGGTAATCGTGGCGATGGCAACATGATTCCCCAGGCACAACCCAACACCGGATGGAATAATCAGCCAGACACCATGGGTGGTGCGGATTTCGGGGTTGCTGATAACTCTTCCTGGGACGACAGCTCCAATATCGCGGATATTTCGGGTGGGGATGACTGGTCCTGAAGCCGCGGTAGTTCGTTGATATGAAGAAAAGCCATTCCGAAAGGTTTGGCTTTTTTGGTCTTTAAATTCAAATAATATCTATATGCTAGGCCCAGGCAAACATTGCTGCGGTCTTACTCGTCGATTGTGAGTGACGATATAAGCGGTATTGTCGAGGTTTCCATATTTGATGACAGTGACGCATCTTTCGGAATGCGGTAAGGGGAAATGAAAAAACCGGTACGTCGTTCTGGCGAATCCAGCGAATCGGGAATGTCCCGTCATTGCAACAAGACTTCAGCCGCGAGCGAAGCGCGGCAGAGGCGAAGCCGGCGTGGCAATCCGGATGGTTTAAGCAAAATGCATCTTTAGTCCTGCTGGATTGCTTCACTTCGTTCGCCTTGACGGCAAGGGTGTCATGAATTATGGAAGCATCAATAAATCTTTCAATGGCCGCTTTCGCAGATATACCGCGACTTGAATGAATAAATTAAGGATGACAGGAAATCTATTTGCCTGGCCTGTTCCATAAAATGGAATTCCCTGATATGATGCGCGGCCTTTGAGGAAGGGCTGCTGCGGTTTTTTTCTTGTATTAGAGTTGAACAGATTTTCTTTTTATGGTTGCAACATAACAATAACAAAATCCGCAATAAATTCCCTGTATTCGGGGATTACTGTGGTGAGTTGGCAGCAGACAAGGCCGCCACCTAAGGTAACGAGTTAGTGCGCGCCCGTAGCTCAGCTGGATAGAGTACTTGGCTACGAACCAAGGGGTCGGGCGTTCGAATCGCTCCGGGCGCACCAATAAATCAATGGGTTAGATCATTAATGGTCTAACCCATTTTTCATTTTATCTGTAGGGGAACGATTGGGGGTGACCTTCGATTGAGTTAAATATATCCAATCAGCCGATGCTTATTGATACTTCCATAATTCACGACACCCTTGCCGTCATTGCGAACGAAGTGAAGCAATCCAGCAAGACAAAGATGC
>VFSW01000766.1_pt1 | contig 47786 bp, 43 predicted proteins | sample 5358111 | NCBI WGS metagenome assembly VFSW01 (sample SAMN11554181, study PRJNA540505) | mine drainage metagenome | isolation source: sediment from site ElyBrook_90M | place: USA: Ely Copper Mine, Vershire, VT | collected 2017 | reverse complement strand
TCGAACTGGCCGTCGAGCGGCTGGAAGTTGTCGTAAGCGGCGCGGGCGCGGTCGTTCTTCGGGTTTTGCCAGTCCATGCGGCGGTCGTAGACGAAGCCGCGATAGAAGAGGCGGCCGCCGTGCGGTTTGAGGGCGCGGGCCACGACGTTGGCGGCGTCGGCGTGGGTTCTGCCGTAAGCCGATGGACCGGCGCGGCCTTCGGAATCCGCCTTCATGACGAAGCCGCCGAGATCGGGCACGGCGCGATAGACTTCGTCCACTTTGGCTTTCCACCAGGCGGCGACGCGGGGGTCGAGCGGGTCGAAGGTATCGAGCCCGCCGGAACCAGGCGCGGAAAGAGCCTTCGGGCTGCCGAAATCCACCGACAGCACCACCTGCACGCCCCAGGGACGAAAGGCTTCGGCGATGCGGGCGGCCTGCGCGAGCGTCTCCGGCGTCAGGATGCGCGGGTCGGCATTCACATTGTTAATGGCGCAGCCGTCGATGCCGACGGAGGCGAGCAGGCGGCCGTAGTCGCTCACGCGGGTGAGATCCTTGCGGGCGGGGCCGTACTCCCAGAAGATGGAGCGGCCGCCGTAGCCGCGCTCGATGGAGCCATCGAGGTTGTCCCATTGGTTGACCCAGCGCACGGGCGCGGCGGGCGACTGCTTTTCGTCGAGCGCGGCGGCCGATTCACCGAGCGAGATATTGCGCAGGAGAGCGAATGCGCCGTAGAGAACGCCGCGGTCGCCGGACGCGGTGACGACGGTGTAGCGGACGCCTCCGCTCACCACGGTCTTCAGCCAGTAACTGCCGGGCGCGAGGCTGGCGTTGAGGCCCCAGTCCGGAGGGAGCCGGTCGAGAGTGCCCAGCAGGATGGCGCTTTCTTTAGGAATGCCGGTTTCGACGCGCAGGGTCCGGCCGGTAATGCCGCGCAGGCCGCGGACGAGTTCGTCGCGCGCGCTGGCAGTCAGGAGCGAATCGCCGAGGGTTGCGACCACGGCCGGAAGGGGCTGCGATCGCGGCGCATAACGAAGCCATGCGTTGTAGCCGGTCTCGGCATGGAGGGCGGCGGCGACCGCCAGCAGGCAGAACCAGCTCCGAAGAGTGCGTTTCATGCTACAACCATTACGAATGAATCCTGTCCCCGAGAATCGGCAGCAGGCGCTGGTGTCGCGCCTCATGAACGCATGTGGCGGCGCTTACAGTCCGGAGACGCGCCGAAAGTATTTTATCTCCGGGCCGCAATGGGCGGCGGCGTATCCGGGGCATGCCTTGTTTCATGCTCCCACGCGCCCCGAGATCGGTTTCGAGGAGATTATCCGGAAATACGCGGAAATCGGCATTGGTTTCTGGTCCACGCACGATACGGACGTGATTCCGACGGGCGCGCTGGGCAGGGATGCGCAGGGGGAAATCGTCGCCCGGATACGCAAGGCGCTGGCGGAGAACGGACTGGAGTGTTCGATGGTCACGGCCGAGACGTTCCATCATGCGGTGTGGGCGGCGGGGCCGGCGGCGGAATCGCCGGGAGTGCGCGAATACGCGAAGTTCCGCGTGTGCAATACGGTGGATATCGGGCATGAACTGGGGGCGCGTTTTGCGGTTTACTGGCCGGGGTCGCTGGGCTATCTGGTGCAGGGCGCGGTGGAGGAGACGGAAACGCTGCGCTGGTACGCGGAGACGATCAATGCGGCTTGCGAGCACGATATCGAAGCGACCCGGGCGAAGGGCCACGCCACGCTGAAGCATTGCCTGGAGGCCAAGCCCTTCGAGCCGCAGGCCGAGATTCTGCTGCCGACGAGCGACGCGATGCTGGCCTTCATCGCGTCCGGCCTGCTGACTCATCCGGAGATGGTGGGGCTGAATCCCGAATATCTGCACGAACTGATGTGGGGCGTGGCGCCGCGGGCCGCGCTCGCCCGGGCGCTGCTCGCCGGCAAGCTGTTTCATTTCGATATCAACGACGGCTACAGGTTGAAGCACGATGTGGATATCGGGGTGGGTCTGGTGAACCCGCTCGACTGGTTGAATGTGCTGATTCTGCTGCGCAGCCACGGGTTTGAAGGACCTTTCAACCTGGATTTCAAACCGCCGCGCACCACCAGCGGGTTCGGCGTTTTCGAGGTGAGCTTTCCCACCGCCGTGGACCGTTTTATCACGCTTTGGGAGATGGCGGGCGAGGCGATCGCGGATCCGGTTATCGAAGAGGCCACCGATGCGCTGAAAGCGGGCGGCCCGGCGGTGGATGCGAGGGACGCCGAGGCCCTGACGCGCGCCAATCGGGAACTATTGACGCTGCATGAACTGATCGCGCACCGGCTGGTGCAGATTCTGCTCGGGCTGCATCGGGGGCGGACCTTTTCCACCAGATGAACGGCTGGGCGCCTAAAGGGTTTCCCGTCTCCTGCCGATCTTCTCATGGGACGAACATGGCTCTGTTCTCGCTATGGTCAGCATCAAACGCTATTTAGGCTACAACGAAAGCGAAGGCGCGCTCCGGGAGGCGGTTTCGCTGCTGGTGGAAAAAATCGGCGAATGCGCGGTGGCGAGAGAGCCCGGGGAATTCCAGGATTTCCGGCACGAGATCCGGAAAATCCACGAAGCGCTGACGCCGGACCTGCCTATTCAGAACATGGCGATTCTGGTTGGATCCGCTGCTCAGCGCCTGGAGACCTATAACCGGCTGATTACGACGACGATCGGCAAGCGGAGCGACGATTTCCAGACGATATTCCGGATGCTCCAGGAGAGTCTGGTAAAGATCGCCGGCGAGAACATTGAATCGGTGCAGGGCCTCAGCCGGATTGGGGCGGAACTGGAGCGCAGCACCGGCTTCGAGGATCTGCAGGCGCTGAAACTGCATCTGGGCGAATGCCTGTCGGGCCTGCGGGAAGAGATCGAGCGCGAGAAGAACGCGTCGAAAACACTGATTGAAAAGCTGCAGTGCGCGATTGAGGACGTGCGCGAGCCGGGTGCGAGGTTACCTCAGCCGGAGATCGACAAGGCCACTGGAACGCCGCTCCACGCGGAGTGTCTCACGGCAATTCAGGAAGCCATCGGGAAAGGGACGCGCCACTACGCGGCGGTGATGGTAGTGAAACGCGTGCAGCCCATCAACGCCCGCTTTGGGAGGGATGCCGGCGACCGGATGCTGTCGCGATTCCGGGAACATCTCGAATCCCACCTGTTTGCGTCCGACCAGGTATTCCGATGGACCGGGCCCGCGATGGTGGCGATTCTGGAGAGGCCGGAAGCCGCCGATCGCGTGCGCGAGATGATCCGGCGAGTTGTCGAGGGCCGCATCGAGGAAACCTATTTCGCGAGCGGCCGATCCGTTTTGATACCGATTTCGGCGGCCTGGTCGGTCTTTGCGCTCACTTCCCCGGTGGATGCCACTGAGAAGCAGATCGAAGCTTTCATCGCCACGCAGGGCAACCGCGATTTCGCTTAGGACACTCATCATGGACACGAATCTCACCCTTCAGTCGGAAGCCGAGGCGCAGATCGGGATGTTAACCGAACGCGTTGCGCAGCTCGAAGAGGAAAATCTGCTGCTGGAAGAAGTGCTCGGCCGCAATTCAAGGATGTTCGAAGCCCTCCTCAGCAATAGCCACGACGGCGTCACGCTGACAGGCCCCGACCGGAGAATCGTGAAGGTCGTCAAAGGGCTGACGGGGATGGATCCGGCCTCCCTCTGCGGACAGCCGATCGAATCGCTGGCTGTGCCCGAAGACAGGCAGACCATCGTGGAGGCCTATCGTCAACTGGTGCAGGGCCGCTGCGGAAAGATCGCGATCGTAGTCCGGACGATCCGGGCGGACGGCAGCATAGTCGTGTTCACGGCAACCTTGACCGACATGCTGGATAACCCCAACGTTCATGGAATCGTCTGGAATTATTCCGCGCACCCTTTGCCCGCGGCCGCATGACGGGACAGGCGTGACGGAATAAGGAAGCGGGCAATCCGGGCTCGTCAATCCGGCGTGGCGCGGGTTGCACGCAGGGCTTCGCTCACCGCGCTCAGCAGTTCCTGGCGGGCGAACGGCTTCGGGAACATGCCGAATTCCTCAGTGGAGTTCTGAGCGCGAACCCGGTCATCCTCCATGAACCCGGCCACGATCAGCACGGGCAGGCCCGGACAGCGGGTGCGCAGATACTCGGCGGCCATGTGCCCGGGCATGCTGCTGATATAGGGGCGGACGATCAACAGATCCGGACGCATCTCCTTCAAACGGTCGACGGCCGAGCCCACTTCGCCCGCCGTCACCACCAGGTACCCTTCCCGTTCCAGGGTCTCCTGCAATACGGTCCGCATGAGCGGATCGGAAGCCAGCAGCAGGATGGTTATATTCGCGGAGGCTCGATCTTTCATCCCCGGTCTCTCATATATTGTGTGCGGCAATGCACAAGGATATCCCGTTCCCCGGAGAATGCCTATATCAGACTTGTCGTATAATGGCAATAGCCATGCGGCACGACTGTGGACCGACGTGCGAATGCAAGAGAGACCTGAGCGCCGCCGCGGCGGGACTGGCGGAAGCGTCCAGGCTGCTCTCGGAGTCGGTCCTGTTCGACTCTGACGACATCATTGACACCTATTACGCTCTGGTTCGCGCCGCAAAGGCGCGATTTCTCGGCGCGCGCGCGGCGTACCGGGACCATTGCGCGAGTCAAGTCGCCGGTTCGACGCCGTCGCGCGCGGCCTGATCCCGCTCAGAGATGGCGAAATCCGGCAAACCGAAATCCGGTAAACCCTGGGTAGGGCGGCGCGGTTTTTTGAAAAGCGCGGCGGTTGGCGGAGCGCTTGCGGCGGCCCCGGCGGCAGTACTGGCGCAGGCTCCCGCGGAAGGGCCTCGCAACGCCACGGCGCAACCGAACGCCACGACGCTCGCGGCCGACACAGGCGCACGCGCCCCACTCGCTGCAGCGCGCACGATCGAACGGCCCGGCTCCGATTTCATGGTGGATGTGTTCAAGACGCTGGACCTTGAGTATCTCGGCGCGAATCCCGGCTCCACCTTCGAATCGCTGCACGAATCCCTCATCAACTACGGCGACAACAGGATGCCGGAGTTCCTGACCTGCTGCCACGAAGAGTCCGCGGTGGCGATGGCTCACGGATACGCCAAGATCGAAGGCAAGCCGATGATGGCGCTGATCCACGGCACCGTCGGACTGCAGCACGCGTCCATGGCGATCTACAACGCTTATGTCGATCGCATTCCGGTCTACATCGTGGTGGGTAACCACGCGGATGGCGCGGTGCGCGGCGCGGGAGTGGATTCTTACCACAGCGCGCAGGACATGGGCGCGCTGGTCCGCGACTTTGTGAAGTGGGATGACGAGCCTTACTCGCTGGGCCACTTCGCCGAGTCGGCGGTGCGCGCCTACAAGATCGCGATGACGCCGCCCATGGGCCCCGTGCTGATCGTGGCGAACAGCGAGATCCAGGACAGACCCCAGACGGGCGCGGGGCCGGCCATCCCCAGATTGACCCTGACCACGCCGCCGCAGGGCGACGACGCGACGCTCGCCGAGGCCGCGCGCATGCTGGTCGCGGCGGAGAGCCCCATCGTTGTGGCGCAGCGGGCCGCGCGCACGCCCAATGGCATGAAACTGCTGGTGGAGCTGGCCGAGACGCTGCAATCGCCCGTCAACAGCTCCGAGCGGATGAACTTTCCGCTGCGGCATCCGCTCGCGGGCACGGGCGGCCCGGGTTACCGGCCAGACGTGATCCTGAACCTGGAAGTGGCCGACGCCGCGGGGCCGGCGCGAGCCGCACATGCCCGCGGCGCGAAAACCATCAACATCACCGCCGGGAATCTCTTCCAGAAGAGCAACATGCAGGACTTCGGGCACTATGCCGCCGACGTGGATCTGGATATCGGGGCCGATGCCGAAGCCACTCTTCCGGCGTTGACGGAGGCGTGCCGGAAATTGATTACGGCAGACCGCAGGCGCGCGCTGCTGGAGCGCGGCGCGAAGCTTGCCGAAGCGCACCGGCGGGCCCGCAATCTGGCGATCGGGCAGGCGGCCATCGGCTGGGACGCGAGTCCCGTGAGCCTGGCGCGCCTGGCGGCGGAGTTGTGGCCGCTGATTCAGAACGAAGACTGGTCGCTGGTGTCGTGGCAGGGTTTCATCGGCGAGTGGCCGAACAAGCTCTGGAACTTCGACAAACATTATCAGTACATGGGTTCTCACGGGGCGGGCGGCATGGGCGCAGGTTTGCCGATGGCCGTGGGCGGGGCGCTTGCGAACAAAAAGCACGGACGCCTGTCCATCAACATTCAGACGGATGGCGATCTCAACTACGGGCCGAGCGTGCTCTGGACCGCGGCGCATCACCAGATCCCGATGCTGACGATCATGCACAACAATCGCGCCTACCATGCCGAAGTGATGTTCGTGCAGCAGCAGGCCAGCCTGCACAACCGGGGCGCCGACCGCTGCCACATCGGCACGAAGATCACGAACCCGGACATCGACTACGCGAAGATGGCCCAGGCTTATGGGATCCATGGCGAAGGGCCGATCGCCGATCCGAGGGAACTGCGAGGGGCTTTCCAGCGCGGGATCGAACGCGTGAAAAAGGGCGAACCGGCCCTGATCGACGTGATCACGCAGCCGCGCTGAAGGAGACCGCATGCGCCAGTTGATCCCGCTGCTTCTCGCGATCCAGAGCATTGCGGCAGGCGAGTCCGCCGCGACGGGCAAGACGCTCTATAACGAAAAGTACATGTGCTACAGCTGCCATGGTTACTCGGGCGAGAACGGCCCCGGGGCGCGTCTGGTGCCCATGAAGATGACGCAGCAGGCGTTTGTGGCTTATGTGCGCAATCCAAGCCAGCCGAACCGCATGCCGGCGTTCTCGGCGAAGGTGGTTTCCGATGCGGAACTGGGGGATATTTACGCGTACATCAAGTCGCTGCCCGATTCCTCGCCCGATCCGAAAACCCTGCCGTTATTGAACGATTTATTGAAGCGATAACTCTTACGCGTAAATGCCGCGCAGCTTCATCGCAATCGCAACCCGGTCGAGCGCCAGCATATAAGCCGCGGTCCTGTTATCGACCGCGTGCTTCGCGGCATAAGCGGTTACCGCCTCGAAGCTCCCCACCATAATCTCTTCCAGGCGCGTATTCACGAGATCTTCGTTCCAGAAGAAGCCCTGGCGGTCCTGCACCCACTCGAAGTAGGAAACCGTCACGCCGCCGGCATTGGCCAGAATATCCGGGATTACGAAGACTTTCTTGTCCGCCAGAATGGCGTCCGCGATGGCGGTGGTCGGCCCGTTCGCGCCCTCGCAGAGGATTTTGCAGCGCAGACGGTGGGCGTTTTCGGAGGTAATCACGTTCTCGGTGGCCGCCGGCAGCAGAACGTCGCAATCGAGGAACAGGGCCTCTTTCCTGTCCACGGCCTCGCCGCCCGAAAAACCGGCGATCGAACCCGTCTCCCTGCGGTGTTCGGCCAGTTCCGCGATATCCAGACCGCGGGGATTGTAAACCGCTCCGTCGTATTCGATAATCCCGACGATCCTGAAGCCGCGCGCGGACATGAGTTTCGCCGCCATGCCGCCCACGTTCCCGAAGCCCTGGATAATGACGCGCGTGTCTTCCGGCGCGAGGCCGAACTTCTTCAGCGCCTCGAGCGTGACGATCATGCAGCCGCGCCCGGTGGCCTCTTTGCGTCCGCGCGAGCCGCCCAGTTCCATGGGCTTGCCCGTCACCACGGCCGTGGTCGCATGGCGCTTGTGCATGGAGTAGGTGTCCATGATCCAGGCCATCACGCGATCGTTGGTATTCACGTCGGGCGCGGGAACGTCGATGTCGGGTCCGATTACATCGAGGATCTGCGCGGTGTAGCGGCGCGTGAGCCGCTCCAGTTCCCCATCCGAAAGCATGGAGGGGTCGCAGATCACGCCGCCCTTCGCGCCCCCGAACGGGATATTGACCACCGCGCACTTCCACGTCATCCACGAGGCGAGCGCGCGCACTTCATCGAGCGTTACATCGGGCCCATAGCGAATGCCGCCCTTGCCCGGCCCGCGCACGATGGAGTGCTGCACGCGATAGCCCGTGAACACTTCGAGACGCCCGTCGTCCAGCAGCACGGGAATATTGACCGTGATTTCGCGCATGGGGCTCTTGAGGACCTTGCGAACGCCCTCGTCGAGCCCCAGTCTCGCGGCGGCGTCGTCGAAGCGGGCTTCGGCCGAGAGCCACGGGTTGGTTTCCCGGTCGTGCGACAGTATCGGCATAAGCGGCTGGTTATCCACCAATTATTATGCCCGCTGCCTCAAATCAAAAAACGAACCTGCACGCCACCTGCAGAATGCGCGGGTCCATCGCGCTCAGGATCTGGCCGAACTGCGCGGTGTTGACCGTCGTGGTGACGCCGCTGCCACCCGCGGTGAGGAGTCCGGAAGGAACACCGGCGCGGAAGCTGTTGGTGAGATTGAAAGCTTCGACCCGGAATTCGAGGCTCTGACGTTCCCGAATGCGGAACGCTCTGGTCAACGCCATGTCGATTTCCCAGAAATCGGGACCGGGGATGTTGGACCGGCCGAGGTCCCCGAGTGTGCCGAAGGCGGGCGTTCCAAAGGCCGCCGGGTTGATCCAGCAGGAAGGGCTCGGGTTGGCGCAGAGCGGATTCGCCAGAATCTGGTTGGGCCGCTGGCCTCCGGTTCCGCTCAACTGGATGTCCGTCGAGTAGGTCGGGGTGAGGAAGCCGCCGGAGCTGGCGCGCCAGCTTCCCGCCAGAGTCCAGCCCGTTCCGGCCGCACGCAACCAGCGGTTGGAAAAGTCAGGGGATTGCGCGACCGCGGTGACGTTGACGATATGCCTGCGGTCGAGGCCGAAGCTTCCGCCGAGCGTGTTGGTCTGGCAATTGCCGCGATCGTAGCGGCGGTTGTTCGGATCGAGCAGACCGGCCTGCGCGGCGCCGATGCTGGATGCCTGCGTCGCGTCGCCGATGCAGTGCGACCACGTGTAGTTGGCGTCCATGCTGAGCTTCTTCGCGAGCGTGTGATGCGCGAGAAGAATCAGGGAGTTATAGCTCGCCGTTCCGGAGGAGTCGAACTGATCCACCGGGCCGAGATAATAGCCGTTCGCCGGGCTCGACAGACTGATCACGCGGCGTTGCTGCGTGTTGGAGACGGAGTCGCATCCCGTCGTCACGCCCCTCGGGCAGGTTCCCAGCTTCGTTCCGTCCGTGTTCGGGATCAGAGTGGCCGGGTTCAGCTGATAGCTGACCCACAGATGGGCTGTCTCCGTGCCCGCATAGGTGGCGGAAACGAACCAGGTACTGGTCAACTGCCGCTGAATCGCCAGATTCCAGTTGTAAATCGTAGTCGCCTTCATGTTCGGCTGTACGGCGACGTAAGTTCCCGAGGGCGTGAAGGGCGCATTCGCGCTGAATGCCACGGGAAAGAAATTGCCGCCCGGCTGGTTCGCGAACGGAGTCGCAAAAGGCTCGGGGCCGGGGACGGAGGTCTGATCGCCGAACGGGGGCGCGGTGGCTTCCGTCGAGTAAATCTGCACGTTGGGGAAGTCGTAAGAGATGCCGAAAGAGCCGCGGATCGACATCTTGCCCTTCCCTTCCGGATCCCAGGCGAGTCCCAGGCGGGGCGCAAACTGGTCGTACCGGTTATTGATGCCGGACTTGCCCGGGAAGCCGGGATCGCCTGCATACGACAGCCCTGCCGGCGCATTCTGGAATACGGTGCTCCCGAGGCCCTGCTGCAGGCGGCTCATGCTGAAGTTGTAGATCGCGCCGTTGTTCACCTGCTGCGGCAGAAACGGCTCCCACCGCAAACCCATGGTCGCGGTCAGATGCGGCGACAGTTTCCATGTATCCTGGCCATAGACGCCCACATACCATTTGGTGACGAACAGCGTATTGGGGACGCCCTGGGTGAAGCTGTCCAGTTGCCCCGCGACGAAGTCGGCCAGGCCGGCCCCGGTGGCGGTCCCGTTGAAGGTGAAGGAACCGGCGGAGTAGACGTTGGCGTTCGAACTCGATTGATAGCGGAACGCAGTCGCTCCGAAAGCGAACTGGTGCGCGCCCCGGATGACGGTCACATCGTCCGCGACGGTCCACGTGGTGGGGATGAAAGACGCCGCAATGGCGGTGGCTATGCCGATGCTGGGGCCGCCGGTAACGTTCAGCACCGTCTGGTGCGGGATATAGCAATGCATGCTGACGCCGATGTCGCAGCCGGAGAAATAATCGTTGTTGGTGCGATGAACGCCCACGCGATTGAACGCGAGCCGGAAGGCGTTGACGGTGTTCGGGCTGATCACGTACGTGTGGCCTATGGTGGCGGATTGCGCCAGATCGTTGAGGCCGCCCTGGGTGGACGCCAGGATATTTTTCGTGAGGCTGTAGGCCGCCGGTTGCACGTAAGTGGTGGCCATATAGCGCCCGAACAGCGACTGTTTCTGGTTGATCTGATAATCCACGCGTCCCAGAATCTGGTATTGATTGATCTGCGTCACCGCGCCGTAAGTGACCGCGCCGCAGGGGTCGTTCGGATTGTTCGGGGCGGGCAGCAGTTTGGCGACGGCCAGCGACTGGGGGCTGATCTGCGACTGCGGAAGTACGTTGTTCACGAAAGGCGCGCCCAGCGTCTTGCCTCCGTTGCAGGCGGTTTCCCAGGGGCCGAAGTTACCCGCCAGCATTTGCGCGGTGGGCACGAAAGTAGTCTGGTCCGTGGGGTCCTGGCGTGTCCTCGTGCCCTGATAGCCGCCGAAGAAGAAAAGCTTGTTTTTCAGAATCGGCCCGCCCAGCGTGCCGCCGAACTGATTGCGCTTCAGCGAGTCGCGCGTGGTGGCGAAGAAGTTGCGCGCGTTCAGATCGCCGTTGCGGAGAAAGTCGAAAGCATCGCCGTGAAACTCGTTGGTGCCCGATTTCACTACGGCGTTGATGGCGGCCGCGGAATGCATTCCGTTCTGCGCGGTCAGCGTGCTGGTCTCCACTTTGAACTCTTCCAGAGCATCGGGGAACGGGAACGGAAGATTGGTGGCGTCGAAGGGATTGTTATAAAGGGTTCCATCCAGAAAATAGCCGATTCCGGAGAGCAGGCCGCCCGCAATCGCAATGTTCTGTCCGCCCGGGAAACCGGCGGTGCCGTTGACGCCGGCCGGAATGGCCGCGCCCGTAAGCTGGATCATGTCCGTCGCCTGGCGGCCGTTCAGCGGCAGATCGATAATGCGCTGGTTCTCGATCACCGTTCCCACGCTGGTGTTTTCCGTTTCGACCCGCGCGGCGTTGGCTTCCACGCTGACCGTCTCCGAAACGACTCCGACTGTCAACGCCACATCGACGGTGGGATTCGAAGCCACCTGCAGCACGATGCCGGTCTGCGAGTAAGTAGCGAAGCCCGCTTTCGTCACGTCCAGCTTGTAAGGCCCGATCGCGAGGTTCGACAGCACATAGCCGCCATCGGCGCCGCTGGCCGCCGTGCGCACCAGGCCGGTGTCGGTTTGAGTGGCTTTGACCTCGGCGCCCGGAACCGGCGAGCCGGAGGAATCCCTGACAACTCCCTGAATCTGCGATGTGGCCTGCGCGAACAGCGCGGCGCAACTGAGCGCGAAAACGAATGCGAAACGAAGCATCTTCATGATCCCCTTTGGTGCAGGCGAGTATATCGAATCCGGCGCGCGTGCGTCAATACACGCAAGCCTCGCGCCACGGCGTCTCAGGTGGCGGCGGCAACCGATGGTATGATCACTCGGTCCAGCCTGCAGATGCCCAACACCGTCGAGTCCCCCCGGCCCACGCGCGTGCGGCATGCCGTGCTTGGCATGACTGTCGCGATCTATATGATCACCTACATGGATCGCGCCGTGATCGCGACGGCCGCGCCCGTAATCCGCAAGGACCTGGCCTTCTCGCTGATCACGATGAGCTGGGTTCTGGCGAGTTTCCGCTGGAGTTATGCGCTGTTCCAGATTCCCGGCGGGTGGCTCGGAGACCGGATCGGCCCGCGCCGCGCCCTGACGCTGATTGTGGCCTGGTGGAGCGCATTTACGTCAATGACCGCGCTCGCGTGGGGGGCCGTGTCCATGATCGCGATCCGGTTTCTCTTCGGGATCGGCGAAGCGGGAGCGTTCCCGATCGCGACGCGATCGCTTTCCCGCTGGATGCTGCCGGACGAGCGCGGGTTCGCGCAGGGGATCACGCACGCGGGCTCACGTCTGGGCGCCACGCTCACGCCGCCGCTGGTGGTGCTGCTGATCGTGCGCTGCGGATGGCGCCCGACGTTCGTTATCTTCGGCGCGCTGGGGATGATCTGGGCCGCGGTCTGGTTGTTTTATTACCGCAACTCGCCTGAAGAGCACAGCGGAGTGAATGCCGCCGAGCGCGAACTGATTCATGCGGAGGCCGGTCCGCGCGCGAAGGTGGGCGCCTCGGTTCCGTGGCGGCGGATCCTCGCCAGTCCCACGCTCTGGTACCTGTCCACGATGTATTTCTGTTACAACTATTGCCTCAACACCTATATGGACTGGTACCCGACCTATCTGAAAGAGTTTCGCGGGTACAGCCTGGCGCAAATGGGATTTTATGCGAGCCTGCCTTTCCTTGCGGGGACGGTGGGCGACGTGGTGGGCGGCTGGCTTTCCGACCTTCTGCTCAAGCGCAGCGGGAACGTGAAGCGGTCGCGCCGGACGGTGGCGGTGGCCGGATTTCTGCTCTGCGCAATCGCGACCGTGCCCGCCACGTTCGCCCGCGATCCGCGGATGAGCGTGATCCTCACGTGCGTGGCTTTCTTCGGTCTGGAAGTGACGGTCGGGGTGTCGTGGGCGATTCCGCTCGATATCGGCGGAGACTACGCCGGCTCGGTTTCCTCGGTGATGAATACGTGGGGCAACATCGGGGGCGCAATTTCGCCCACCGCGCTGGCTTATCTCGTGAGAGGATATGGCTGGAACGTGCCTTTCCTGGTGACCGCGGTCCTGTGCCTGATCGGGGCGGCTTTGTATACCAGGATCGATGCGGGCAAACGGATGTTCGCGGAGAGTGCGTGAGAATCGATCCGGACAAATGCGTGGCGTGCGGTAACTGCACCTCCGTGTGCCCGATGGGGGCGATCTACATCGACCCCGCGATTCGCCGCGCCACGATCGATCGCAATGAATGCGTGGAGTGTTACGCCTGCTTCAACGGTCTGAGCCAGGAGCACCTGAATCCGGTTTTCGTGCGCACGGTGAGGAAGATTTTCCAGCTGGCGCGGGTGCGGTTCGATCCGGAACCGGATGTCTGCCCGACGGCCGCTTTCGAGCCGGACGAACTGAAGTGGCCGCGCGTGGTGCGCCGGGCGTTTTCCGATCCGCGCGTGCCGCACGAATCGACCGGCGTGCACGGGCGCGGCACGGAAGAAGTGAAGACCAACGACGTGTCCGGGCGGGTGCAGGCGGGCGAGGCCGGGTTCACGATCGAGTTCGGGCGCCCTGGAGTGGGGGTGTGGTTCCGCGATATCCAGAAAATGTGCTGGGCGCTGGCGCGGGCGGGCGTTGCGTTCGAAAAGAAGAATCCGGTGACATCGCTGATGAGCGACGTGGCGAGCGGGACCATCCGGGAGGATATTCTCGATGAAAAGGTGCTCTCGGCGATCGTCGAAATCAAGGCGCCCGTGGAGCGAACCGAGGAAGTGATCCGGCTGGTCCGGGAAGTGGAGAAACGGATCGACACGGTAGTGGCGCTGGGCGTGGGGGCGCGCTGCGACGAGAATGGGGATGAGAATGCGATCGCGCCGATTCTGGAAAAGCTGGGCTACCGGCTGGAGCGGGCCAAGACGAATATCGGGCTGGGCCGGGTAAGCAACGCGCAATGACCAATACGCTGCATCGTTTCGGAACGGCGGAGAGTTTTCGCGACGACTACATCGTGTTCGCGATCGCAAGCAAGGGGCGGAACGACGAAGGCGCGCTGGAAAAACTGCGCCGGTTTCTGGAACTCGCGGCCGCGTTCAAGCCGGTGAACATGGGCGACAGCATCCATGGCGGCGCACTGCGGCCCTCGAAAGAGATGAACCCCACCGCACACTGGAAACGGGACGCCACGCCGGATTTCGAGGCCGTGATCGCCGGGCTGGACGCGCCGGCCACGGTCGCGGCGGTCTTCGATAACCGTGTGGCCGCGGAGGATTTCGTCATCGCGGTGAAGAATGCGGATCTCGGGTTGAGCATCAACATCTCGACTTCGATCGACGGCGCCGAGCAGTGCTGTTTCGCGGCGGGCATTCCCCGGCACAGCGTCGGCTACTCGCTGGGGTTCGAAGGCGAGACGTCGAAACTGCCGGAGGCGAACGTGCTGCTGCTATCGACGATGTGCGGCCACGGCATGATCGCCCACGCGCTCGCGGGGAAGATGATCGATTGGGTGAAGGAAGGGCGGCGGACGCCGGAACAGGCGGCCGGTTACCTGACGCGCTTCTGCTCCTGCGGCGTCTTCAACCCGGCGCGGGCGGCGCGGATACTGGAACAAGCGGCGCGGGGAGAGCAGCGGTAAATCGGGCCTATGAGATGAGAGGGGTATTTTCCTGGGCCGTTCGTTTACTGGTGGTTGCAGTCTGTGTGCTCATCGCCGCGCGGTCCATCCGGATTGCCCGGGCGGACTGGCTGGCGGCGCACCCTCCGTTCGACGGTATTTATCGCGCGCTGGAGCTGGAACCCGGGGACGCGGCGCTGCTGTTGCGGGCGGCGCTGGTTCGGAGCGAGAGCGGCGACATGTCGCTTTCCGTCGATCGGGAGCTTTTCCGCGCGGCCGCGGCGAACCCGCTGAATGCGGATGTCCCGATGGCGCTCGGGCTCCGGGAGGAGTTCCGCGGGCATAACGCCGAAGCGGAACGCTATCTGGTTCGCGCCGCCGACCTGAACCACACGTTCAAGCCGGCATGGACGCTGATCAATTTCTACGCGAGGACTGGCCAGCCCGACAAGGAGTGGCCCTACATTCGCCAGGCACTGGCGCTCGATCCTCTGGCGTTCGATCCTTCGCCCGTCTTCGATCTCTGCTGGAGCCAGACCGGCGATGCGAAGAAGATTCTGGGCGCGATGCCGGAGCACGGGGTGGCGCCCCTCCAGTACCTGATCTACCTGCTCAGGACGAAGCGGATTGAGGCCGCGATCGAGGCCTGGCCGCGGGCACTGGCGGCCGCGGGAACGAACGTCTCCCCCACGGTGGCCGACGCGCTGATCGTGTTCCCCGATTCCATGGTGGCGGCAAACCGCATGCCTGAGGCGGTTCGCGCCTGGAACGAACTGGTGGAGAAGAAGATTGTTCTCTCCGGCCGTCTCGATCCGGCGGCGGGGGTCTCGGTGGCGGACCCGGACTTCGATTTTCCATTGCTCGACCGCGCGTTCGGCTGGCGGGTGGCCACCGAGCCGGGTCTGTTCGTGACGAAGAACGCGTCTTCGCTGCGCTTCGAATTCGACGGCAACGAGCCGGAAGCTTCGGTGCTGCTCTTTACCCTGATCCCGCTGGTTCCGGGAAGGGGATATCGTCTGGTCTGGAAGTCCGATGCTTCGAGACTCGGTTCCCGGCAGGATCCGGGCTTTGCATTCCGAATTGTGCAGCAGCCGGGCGAGATCGTTACCGAGTGCCCGCTGCTGAAGACGGGCGAAGACGGCGCGTGCCCGTTTACGAGCCTTCCCGGCGCCGGCAGCGCCCGGCTCGAACTGCGCTACACGCGGGCGCTCGGGACCACGCGCGCCGAGGGCGTGTTGGGAATGACGAGCGTGCGGCTGGAGTTCGGCTCGTGAGCGGGCGTCTGGGCACGGCGCTCGGAGCGGCGCTGCTGGCGGGGATTCTGGTCGCCTGGACACCGCGCTACTGGGGGATTGCGGTCGCGATCGGGTGCGTTTCGCTCGTGGCGGCGGTCTGGGCTCTGACGGCGCGGGAGATCGAGTTGCCGCTTCAGACGATTCTGGTTGTGCCGCTCGGTGTGTGGGGAGCCGTTCAACTGGCGGCGCATTCAACGCTGGTCCGCTGGCCGACGACGCTGAGTTCGATCGCCTGGGGCATGGGCGCGGTGTCGTTCATCCTTGGCTCCCAGATTCTGCGAGGCCGCCGGAGCCGGAAGGCATTCCTCAACTTCATGATGTGGGCGGGCACGGCGCTCGCGGTCGCGGCGATGCTGCAGATGTATGTCACGCCGGGAAGGCTCTTCGGTGTTTTGCCGGTCGCCGATAACGTGGTCGGCACGTTGTTTTACAAGAATCAGTTTGCGGCTCTGATGGAGCTCGCCGCGCCGATCGCGCTGTGGAAGGTCTTTGAAGGAAAGATCATGACCGGCGGTCTCTGTTACGCGGCGATGTTTGCCGCGACCATCAGCAGCGCGTCGCGGACGGGCGTGGTGCTTGTGTTGGCGGAGTTCGCGGTGTTCCTGATTCTGATGGTTGCCGGGCGGCGGATGCCGCTGAAATCCGGGGCAGCCATCGTCGCGGTGCTTGGGGTTCTGACGGTGGGCGCTTCCATGGTGGCCGGAACGGAGCAGATCTGGAATCGTTTCGAGGACCCGCATCCGTATGCTCTGCGCGGAATGTTGCTGGATTCGACGCTGAAGATGATTCCGGAGCATCCGTGGTTCGGGTCGGGGATGGGAACATGGCCGGTGATCTATCCCCGGTTCGCTACATACGATGCGAATGTCTACGTCAACGAAGCCCATAACGATTGGGCGCAGTGGACGGTTGAAGGGGGTATACCGTTCGGGCTTCTGCTGGCGGCGCTCGTGATCTGGCTCGTCAGGCCGTCGCTTCGGTCGGTCTGGGGGCTGGGTGTCCCGAGCGTCATGATTCACTGTTTTGTGGATTATCCGCTGCGGGAGCCTGTGCTGATGTTCCTGTGGTTTACGCTGGCGGGCGGTTTGACCCGAGTTGGAGGGCGGAGGGAGATCGAATGATCCCTGGGTTCGTTTGGCAAAATCAGGTTGCCCGGGAGGATCATGCCGGGCAGGCCGTTCCGAACGTCGGAATTGGCACTAATGCTCTTGTTTTGTGTGCCTTACGAATGCTCCCGGCAGGCACACAGTGCAGTTAATACCTTGACATTTGAGATAGAGGGTCCTTACCATGTAATACAACCTGTCCCGAATGGCGAGATACCTCGATGGGACTCGTCGTGCGTGAGCTATGTGCAATTGCATGAGCCATCACGCATCGTCAGCGCAAATCAAATGTCCGATCAAAAGAGAATGCTCTCCCTTCCAGCGGCGGATTCGTCCGCAGCCTCGGAATCGATGCTTGAGCGGCCCGTGATGTATCAGGCGCACAATCAATCCGAGGCAGGGGATACGGAGCCGGCTGCGGTTCCGCTTTCGCACTACCTGTGGCTTCTGAACCGCGAAAAGTGGAAGGTGGTGGCGTTTGTAGTTATCGCAGTGGCATCCACGATCATCGTCTCCTCCCGGCTGACTCCTTATTACCAGTCGACAGCGACCCTCGACATGGACCGCATGGCGCCTACGGAAGTGATCGGGCAACAGGCGAACTCGCGGCTCGGCAGCGATTCGGAGCAGTTTCTTTCCACTCAGGTCAAACTGATTCAGTCCGACTCCGTTTTGCGGCCGGTGGTGCAACGATTCAAGCTGGCGAAGGAAAGTGGAGACAAAGCTCCGTCCGCTCGCGCCGCGGATGCGCCTGTTTCGCTCGGGAGGCTCTCGATCACCCGGCCGCTGAGGACGGATCTCATACAGATCACCTATCGTTCGCCGAATCCCGAGTTGGCCGCCGACGTCGCCAACGCCGTGGCGCGAAGCTATATTGAACACAGTTATCAGATCCGTTTTCAGGCGTCCTCCGACCTTACTTCCTTCGTCACGAAGCAACTGGACGAGTTGCGCGCCAGGATGGAACGCTCGTCGTCGGCGCTCGCGCAGTTTGAGAAGGAGTTGAACGTCATCAGCCCGGACGAGAAGACGAGCATGCTCAGCGCGCGCCTTCTTCAGCTCAATGCCGCCTACATCGCCGCGAAAGGCGACCGAATTCAACTGGAGGCCGCCGCCAAATCGGTCCAGGGCGGATCCGCGGAGGCGGTTGAGGCATCCCCCCAGGGGGAGCAGGTTCGCAAACTTCAGGATGCCCTCAACGACGAAGAGGGAAAATTCGCTTTGGTGAAGGCCCAGTATGGAGTAAACCACCCGGAATACAAGAAGGCGGCCAATCGAGTAGCCGAGTTGCAGCGGCAATTTGAGTCTCTGAAGGCAAATGTGGTTGCGCGCGTGGACATCGGATATCGCCAGGCGCTCGCTCGAGAGCAGAGTCTGGAGCAGGCTCTGGAGGAAACCAAGAGCGAGTCGGACAGTCTGAGCGCCAGGTCCCTCGAATACAAGGCGCTGAAGCAGGATGCGGATGCGGACAGGACATTGTACGAAGAGCTGACCAAGAAGATCAACGAGGCGGGCATCAACGCGGGCTTCCAGGGAAGCTCCATTCGCATGGCCGACCTGGCGCGCCCGGCGCTCAAACCGGCATTTCCCAATACCCGGCTGAACGTCCTGGTTGCCTTGCTGAGTTCGACGCTGCTGGGCATTGGAGTCGTGTTTGTCTCCGATAGTCTGGACCACACGATTCGAGATCCGGAGCAGATCAGGAGAGAGTTACGAACCGAAGTCATGGGGGCGTTGCCCGTCGTGAAGGCGTGGCGCGGACTTTTGCCGGGAAGCAACGCCGGGAAGTCCGGCGGAGCAGGAGGGCCGCAGTTAATTTTCGAGGACGGAAGGCACGCGACCGATGCATACGAGGAAGCGATGCGTACATTGCGCGATTCGATTCTGCTCCCCAATCTGGCCCATCCTCCGCAAACGCTGCTGATGACGTCGGCAACGCCCAGGGAGGGGAAGACGACCACGACGGTGCATCTGGCTGTGGTTCATAGTCAGCAGAAGCGCAAAACGCTGCTGATCGATGCCGACCTGAGGAGGCCAAGCGTCTACGGGCACCTGGGTGTGTCGAATGACAGAGGACTGTCGGACGTTGTCAACGGGAAGGCGGAATGGCGGGATATATTGCAGACGCCGGAAGGATTTCCCGATCTGATGGTTCTTCCAGCCGGCAAGGCCTCTCGGCGGGCCGCCGACGGACTGGGAAAGACTCTGAAGTCCCTGCTTGCCGACGCAAGCAAGGACTTCGATCTGATTCTGTGCGACGCCCCGCCATTGCTGGGGTTTGCAGAATCCCTGCAGATTGCGGCGCTGGTTGACGGTGTTGTCGTAGTAGCGCTGGCGGGCCGGACCCAGCGCCCCGCGCTGGCGAGCGTGATGGGCAACCTGCGGCGCGTGAATACCAATGTTCTTGGCGTCGTTCTCAACGAAGTTCGACAAGACCTCAGCGATCGCTACTATTATTACGGTTACTACGGCAAGTACTACGGCAAGTATTACAAGCGCCTGAAAGACTGATCCCGTAATTTTGTCTCAGCTTTGCCGAAGCGCAATCGACGCGGGCCGCATGATTCGATCCAGTCAGCGGCCTGCAATCTTCTGGAGACCCGATGGAGCAACCCCTTGAATAGCACCGGCGAAGCTTCGGCTCCAACGACACACCAGTTCCGCGAAATCGCCAGGCAATCGTTGGGATGGCTCCTGGCGAACGGCCAGACAATGCGCTGGGTTACCGAACAGGTGGTTCTTCGCGAAATTCTGACAACGGCCGATTTCGAGGACTTCTGGAAGGCATCCCCAACCGGACGGTCCGCGGATATTGGATGCGGGGGCGGCCGGTATCTGATCGAACTCCTGGCGCCCCGGTCGGCCGAGGTATTCGGACTGGAATACAATCGCTCCCACGTCATGCTTGCCCGCACACGTATCGCGGAGGCGGGCTTGTCGAGCCGGGTGCGCATCGACGAGGGGAGCGCCGAGGAAATTCCACTTGCCGGCGAGTCCGTCGATTTCGCTCTCTGTACCCAGGTCCTGGAGCACCTGCCAAGCCCGGCCAGAGGCGTCGAGGAGATCGGCCGCATTCTCCGTCCGGGTGGGAGAGCTATCTTGTCCATTCCGATTCCGCCGGATCCGTGCCCAAATCCCGAACACCTGCATCCGGATTTCATCCCTTCGACGCTCGACGCAATGGTGAAGGACGGGGGATTGAATATTCTCCGAAAGGAATACACGATGTACGCTGTCAGTCGCGCTGTTGCACGGCTGGTTGGCTTTGCTCACGTCCCCTTGCCTCTCAATCCGCTGTGCTGGTTTGAGCAGGCCACCTCGAAGTTTATTCCCTGGCCAAGGCCGCATGTGTACGTTTGCGTGATTGAAAAGAAAGCCTGACGGAGTTTTCCGGGAGTAAGCACCTTGCTTTGGAACAAGCCGCAATTGCGTTGGGACAGAGGAGCCGCAAGGCTTCCATCAGAGAACGGCCGGGACGATTGAAGACGCTTCTTCAATCCCCGGCATCCCTCCGCTCGCGTCTCCTCCGACAACCCTGGACGACACTGGGGTCGCCCCAGGCTATGGGGATCGTGGATCAGGGCGTCGTCAGCGCCAGCAATTTCATCGTCACACTGGTGCTGGCGAGAAAGCTGGCCGTGTCGGACTATGGCCTATACGTCATGGTCTTCGGTCTCATCCTGGCGCTGAATTCCATTCAAAACTCTCTAATTGTAATTCCTTTCACGATCCGTTATGCAAATGCCGATCTCCCGGCCTGGCGATCAGCGGTTATCCGCTGCCTCACCATCAACCTCGCAACGGCTTCCATTCAGATTCCTATAGTCGCCGCCGCCTGCATTTACCTCGGTCAGCCATACCTGGCGACTCCGGCCGTGCTGGCGCTCTGTCTCTGGCAAGCGCAGGATACCGTTCGCCGCGCGCTGTTCCAGCGATGCCTCTTCCTGCAGGCGCTGATAGGCGACAGCGTTCGATACGGGCTACCCGCTCTGGCGGTCATTGCGCTGCCTCGAGAGGCGTTGTCCGCACGCTTTTTTCTGATGGTGATCGCGGCCGCAAGCGGAATCGCTCCTCTGTTTTGCCTCGGCAGTTTCGCAATGAAGGGGGACGAGAATCTCTCCTGGGGCCGCATCAGGAGGGAGGTTCAGGATTCATGGACCATAGGCCGGTCGATAATCCTGTACAACGTATTGGCAACCGCTCTTAGCCAGGGATGCGTATGGATACTGGGAAATATGGATGGTCTTGGTTCGGCGTCGCGATATCAGGCAATCAATAACATCATGGGTGTCACCAATCCTGCTCTTCTCGGCAATGCCGTCGTGCAGGAGCCGGCGGTAGCCCGTACATATATGCGATCGGGAGCCAGGGCGGCGATCGTCTCGGCCTTACCTTACGCCGCTGTGGTGGCTGGCCTCACGTTTCCCCTGCTGACGTTTTTCGCGCTGGCTCCCGGATGGACGCTGGCGCGCTTCTACGGAAAAGCCTCTCCTTACGCCATGTTGAGCTTGCCGATGCGAATCGCCGCGATTGGGCAAATACTCACAGTAGGTTTCCTGCTTGCATGCTCGATTCTCAATAGCCTGCGACGCTCCGAGCTTTTCTTTCGAGTGCAGATGATCACCAGCGCCATCGGCCTTGCCATAATGTTCCCGGCGGTGCGGTGGGGCGGATTGTCGGGCTGTCTCATTGCCCTGGCGGCGGTGTACTTATTTCGAATGTCGGCTGTAATCTGGAAGCTCCGGGCTGCCTATAGAGAGAATCCTTTTTACTACGAGTCGCGACCGCCGGAAATCATCAATGTCTGAAATTCAGACCATCGCCGGCGCGCGGGACTCCCAGAGAGCGGACGCGTACCAGGAAACGAGATCATTACCTGCGCGCCAGCCGGGAGGCGGCCGACAGATCCGTTTTCTGGTGATGGGGTTTGCCGCGGGATATCTTGTGCTGGGCCGCGCTTTCGCTTACCTGGGCGTACCGGGAATCTATCCGGGAGAGATCCTTCTTCTGGCCACGGCGGGGGGGCAATATGGGTGGCTCACCACTTTTCTTTCATCCCTGCGCCTTAAGTCCGCTCTGTTTATCTCGGTCCTATTATTCCTGATATGGGGAAGCATCGAAGGAATTCGCGGGTACACATCGGGATATCCGATTCTGGACGTCGCAAAAGGGCTGCCTGCTAATTACTACCCGCTCCTCCTTTTCGCGGGGATGTCCGCCGGGAGACTCCTGTCTCTGGACAAGCTGAAAACCTATCATGGGTGGCTTACCGTGGCGACCGGCGTAACTGGAATGGCTGGCACGATCCTTTTCAATCGAGGAATTCTTATGGGGTTGCCCTGGGCACCAAGTGTCCCCATCGTCAGCGGCGCAGCCTTGCCGCCCTTCTGTCTTTTGGCCTATATTGCTCTTTCGAAGAGACTAAGCCGTGCTTTTATCGCGAAGTCTTTTCCCGCCGTGGCCGCTCTGCTGATCGGTGGGCGCGCTCCCGTGATTGCAACGCTCGGCGGACTTGTCGTGCTGGCGTTCCGCCCAAACCGCCAGCGCTTTATCGGAGGCATTGCAATAATAACCATTGCGGGAGGTCTCGGCCTGACGACCTTCTCGCAATTTCTGCCGGATTTCGGCGGACGAAGCGGCAGAGTCACTCCCAGACTGATAGCCGCTCGCCTGGTTTCCGTCGTTAGTCCGGAGATCGCCGCGGAACTGATACAGGGGACTGAAGCGGACCTCCATGCTTTGCTCATCGACGCCGCCGATGCGGATTGGCGGCGCCATCTCTGGAGCGATACGATCGACTCGCTGACTTCGACGACCGACTGGCTGACCGGACACGGGTACGGCCCGGTGCTGGGCGATATTCTGCCCGGTGAATACGGCACAGGCTACGGCCATGATCTCCGCACTCCCCACAGCTTCGTCATTTATTTATTGGGATACACAGGGCTCATCGGCTGCGCGCTATATTCGGCTTTCCTTCTGGCAATGGCCTTCGAGATTATGAGATGTCCTCCGTCTTTCCTGAAGGATGCGCTCATGGCAACAAGTGTTTCAGTCATCGTCATGGCCCTGAGCGGAAATTTATTCGAGACGCCATTCGGGGCAGTTCCGGCCTATACCGGCATCGGAATGCTCCTGGCCGCCGCACAGCGGCAAGTTCCGGTTCGCCGGCAGGACAAACGCATCTTGGCTACGGGCGGAGCAAATGTTTGTGCCTCATGAAGGAGGCATACCAGCCGCTGAATTTTTTAAAACGGACAAATCTTCACTACCAGCATCCATGAAAAACCTCGCGCGACGTTTACGATATGTTTCCTGGGCAGTAAAACACAAGGCGAATGAGGCTGATCGCCGCTGCCCGGCTTGTAAAGGACAAGCCAGGTTCCTTCGCCGCAAGATGTTTGTTGTGTCGTTAATGGAATGCGATTCATGTGGCCTTCGATTCCGAATACCGAAGGACGATGCCACTGTGGCTGAATACTACCAGAAATCATATTCCCACGATTATCCCGCGCATCAACCGCCGAGCCAGTCCGCGTTGGCGAAACTTCTGCGGACGGGCTTTGTCGCCGACCCGGAAAAGAACTTTACGCGATATATCGAAGTCCTCAAAGCGGTCGGCTTGAAATCGGGGGACGCAGTACTGGATTTCGGATGCTCGTGGGGTTTTGGCAGCTGGCAGTTCCGTCAGGCAGGCTTCAACGTATATTCGCTGGAAGTCAGCCAGCCGAGGGCCGACTATGCGAGAAGCAACCTCAACTGCAGAGTCGTCAGCGACGTCTCCCAGATTCCCGAGAGGATTCAGTGCGTCTTTTCCTCGCATGTCATCGAGCATCTTCCGGACCCGACGTTGATCTGGGACGCAGCGGAGAAGATTCTCGGGGAAGACGGCAAAATGGTCATATTTTGCCCGAATGGAGAGCCTGCGCGCGAGGCGTTGATCGGGCGCAGACAGTATGGATATCTTTGGCCCCAGGTGCATCCCATGGTGATCACTCCGAAATTCATGCGTAGCGTCTCCCGCGCGCGCGGCTTTTCCGCATGTTGCTTTTCGACCCCCTACGATCTGGCGGCCATCGCAAACTCTACCGAGCCGCCCCATCTCATTGGTGAGGAATTATGCCTGGTTGCGCGACGCGAGAGGAGAAACCTGCCGTGAATCGTCCCTTCTCTTTTCGTTCTGCGATGCGGCAATGCCGCACTCGAGAACCCTATGGCTGTTGATATCCACGCCTTGAATCTTCTGCGATTTGCCGCCAGGGAAAATCGGTTTGGCCGCACCGCAATGATTGGCAGACAGAACCTGAAGGTTACCAGGAAGCAGATCAAAAAGCTTCTCAATCTGGAGCAGGAACAGCACTTCGGTCCATTTTGCGAAGAATTACTGACTGCCCATTTCGGCGCAACCCTGGTGCATTCGTACGATAAATCCGATTTTGAGGGCGCCACTCACGTTGCGGATCTCAACAAACCGCTGCACGTGGATTCCGAATACGACACAATCATCGACTGCGGTTCTCTCGAACATATTTACAATGCTCCGCAGGCTCTCAAAAATATTTCTCTGATGTGTGGGGAGGGGGGCAGGATTCTTCATGCCCTTCCGACAAACAACTATTGTGGGCACGGATTCTGGCAATTCTCACCGGAATTGTTCTTTTCGCTTTATTCGAAGCCCAACGGTTATAGCGATACTCGGGTGTTTCTGGCAGGTGTAACAGACGACTTCCGGTGGTACGAGGTCAAACAGCCCCGGAACGGTCAAAGAACCGAAGTCACCTCCTGTACAAAACTGCTGGTGCTGGTGAGTACCAGAAAAGTATCGCCGTTCCTGCATGACGATGTGCAACAGTCGGACTACATCCACATCTGGAATCAGGACGCCGCGCTGCGCCCGCAGCCACCCGCTGATCCTTCCGTAAATACTTACCTTAAAGAAATTCTCGGTACCACCTCTTTGCTGTCTCTGGCGCGTATCGCTTACGATCGGTTGACTGCGAAATCGACACTTTCCGGTAGAAATCATCGTCTCATCAGACGCTCTTTGCCTGATTTTATCGAGCGCGGAGAATGATCTGAAGGGGACAGATTTTTACGGCGAATCGCCATGTTCCGGCGGAGCAGGCGCCGATGAACCGGGAAATCGGGTGCTGGAGCAAGAAGGGGACCTGTTCGGATGTGGCGTCTAAACAAAATCGGCATCATTGCCCAAACCCTGAGATTCGATAATCGCTGGCAATTGCTCATCGATGGGTTGGTCGGGAGCAGGACATTAACGGTCTATCGGATCAATGGCATTGAAGCGGTGGCCGACCATCGAACCGGCGATCATCTCGGAGGGCTGCGAGGCGTCCTGGCATCGAGCGAGTATCGCTCTTTGCTGAGTCAACTCTCTCTGGATAACATCAGATCAGTAATCGATCTCGGGGCGCACGTGGGTAGCTTCCCTTTACTCCTGAAAGTACTTGGCGCCCCGGTGGAACGGGTTCTCTGCGTGGAACCTAATCCCGGGTCGCGCATCAAACTTCAGTTCAATCTCCAGCACAACCGGGTGTCCGCCGATATCTTTGCCGGCGCAATCTCGGACGGCGGCGGACCGGCTAAACTATACGTCGGAAAGCTGAGCACCGGGTTCAGTCTTTTGCCAGACCACCCGAATCTGGGCGACGGACTGATCGAAGTCGAGGTCGCTACTCTCGATATGCTCGTGGACCGCTATTTTCCGGAGTCGACAGTGGATATCTGCAAGATGGACGTGGAGGGCGCTGAGTTTGAAATTCTGCTGGGCGAGCATGCACAGTCGCTTGCCCGATGCAGATTCCTGATCTGCGAGATACACAGCGTCTCGGGTTATACGAGATCGGATCTCATTGAGGCGATCCGCCGAAAGGGGTTCGTGCCGGTCCCTGCCAAGGGGAGAACCGACAATGACACGGTCCTGTTTCGAAATGAAAAGGCAGGGTTGTCCGTCCGGCCCTCGCTCCCCGCGCACTCGCACTGAAGAGCTGACGAATTTCCTTCAAAGTCTGACGGTTTTGATCCCCGACCGAGCGAACGGCGGATTCTTTACAACCCAGTGAGTACGCCCACATTGATGCAACCCACCGTGACGCAACGCAAGAGGATTGCCATTTTTTACTATGTGGTCGTGCAGGACAACGGAATAGGCAAAGTAAACCGGCTACGGCTGGAGCAGCTTTGCGAGAAGTACGACTTTACGGTCTTCGCCACAAAGTTCGACAATCCGAGGCCTGACCGAATCCGCTGGGTTCGGGTTCCCTGTATCCTCCGTCCGTCGCTTCTGGGGCTGATTACTTACCGGCTAAGTGCCTCCGCGATCTTTCTGTGGCGACGGCTCACGGACCGGGGCCGCTTTGAGATTGTCCAGGCAAGCGATGCGGTATTTGGCCAGATCGACATTGCGGACGCGCATTTTTGTCAGCGTCACTATCTGCCAATAGCGTTCGCGGAGACCGTTTTCGCGCGGCCACGCGAGGTTGCAACCCTCCTGACACGATTACTCTACAGCGTGTTCGAACGGCGGGTCTACAGAAAGGCTCCCGTCGTGGTGGTGCCCTCAGCCGGTCTGCGGCGTGAACTTATCGCCACCCACAATATCGACGGCGGCAAGATAACCGTCATGTATCCGCCAGTCAATACTCCGATTCGCCCCCCGGCGGCGGGCGAAAGGAACAAGGCTCGCAAGGACCTAGGAATCGCCGAATCGGATATTGTCCTCCTGCTCGTGTCGGCCGGAGACTTTCAGAGGAAGGGGCTTTTGCCTCTGATCGATGCTCTCGCCGATCCTCGTCTCGCGGCCGCCAGATTGCTGGTGGTCGGAGGGACTCCGGCGGCTATGTACAGCGAACGAGTCCGTGCGCTGAATATACAGGACAGGGTCGGCTTCTGTGGACGGCATGACGACATCCGGCCATTTTTTGCCGCAGCCGATGCCTTCGTGCTGCCATCCAGATATGAGGTTTTCCCGGCGGTCACAATCGAGGCGGCGGCTGGGGCGCTTCCGCTCATTACAACCCGCCTGAACGGGGTGGAGGAGTATGCGGTCGAGGGTGTGACGGGCTTCACGTTCGCGGATTGCACCGCCGGCGCGATCGCGGATGCGATCGCGAAATTCGTCGCGCTACCACCGACCGCCAGGCAGGCGATGGGGCGCCATGCGCGCGACGCCGTACAAATCTACAGGCTTGATCGCTTTCTCAAATCATGGGACGATTTGTATTCGCAGAGCGGAAATGCAAAGCCGATTCACCCCGCCATGAATAGTCGATGACCGGCCCACCAGGTTAATCTTAATCTTTATCGATGACATATACTCTGCGCGCTTCCCCCAAAGACACCATCAGTCATGAGACCGGAGTTGAACCATGCGCGCATTCGTAGCGGGAGGGGCCGGCTTTATAGGCAGCCATACCGTCGCGAGGCTGCTGCGCGATACTGATATCGACGGCGTGACGGTTTACGACAACTTGTCCTCCGGGAAGAGGGAATTTCTGCCGGAGAATGAGGCGCGCCTGACGGTAGTCGAAGCAGATCTTTCCTCTCTCGACACCCTTTGCCGTGCGATGGAGGGCCATGACGTAGTTTTTCACTACGCGTCGAACCCGGATATCGCGCGAGCTGCGCGGGAACCCGACATCGATTTCTGGCAGGGCACGTACCTCACGCAGAATGTTGTCGAAGCCATGCGGCGAACGGGCGTCGCGGAGATTGTCTATTCCTCGGGCAGCGGTGTTTACGGAGACACAGGGCTGAAGGTTCTGGGAGAAGATCATTCGCCTCTGCTGCCGATATCCACATATGGCGCCAGCAAACTGGCGGGCGAGTCGCTGATCTGCTCGTATTGCCATATGTTCGGGCTCCGGGCGTGGGTGTTTCGGTTTGCCAACGTTGTGGGACCAAGGCAGACGCACGGGGTTGTGTACGATTTCATCCACCGGCTCAAAGCTGAACCGGCCGCCCTTGCAATTCTCGGGGACGGGACGCAAAGTAAATCCTACATCTATGTCGATGACGTTCTGGATGGCATCTGGCTCGCCAGGAAACGCGCGAATGACCAATATAACTATTTCAATGTATCCACGGACGATTACATCACCGTTTCGCAGATCGCGGACGTGGTAACGGCCGTCATGGGATTGCCGGACGTTCGCCGGATCTACTCCGGCGGCGACCGCGGATGGAAGGGCGACGTCCCGGTAGTCAGGCTTGAGACCGGCAAGATCAGGGGAATCGGCTGGGGCGCGCGCTATACGACTCACGAAGCGATCGCCGCGTCCGCCCGAGACATTTACCGCGAAACGCTTGCGAGCGTGAAGTCAACGAGCAACTGATTTTTGTTTTTCGGCGCAGTGGAGACGGAGAAGGCAGTTCGGTTACAGATCCAGCGTTGCTTCGTGCGGCGAGACTTCGTCCCGATATTTCTGTTTATTGCGTCTCTTTGCCGGGGCCAGACCGCAGGTTCAATCATTCTCACCACGGATGCCGCCCACCCGTTGTCCAGTTCAGCAAGCGCCCGGCGCACTGCATTCAAGGGAAAAGGGGCTCTGGACCTCGCCATCCAGGCTATCCCGGCGGGCGCGACGGAGGCCACGCTCGATATACAGGCCGGATACAAGGAATCCGCAGTGACAGCGCCGCACATATTCTCCTCAGCCGCCAACATTACGCTGCACTTTGCCCAGGGCGCGACATTCCAGGCCGGTTCTTCGAATATTTCACTTTTCAGGATCTCTGGCTCCGGCTCCGTCTCGTTCGACGGCCCGGGCCTGATAGACGGCCAGTTCAGCCAGCACGGCTTCTGCTCCGTGAGCGCCATCGATGTCAGCGGTGTCGGACGGGTGTCGGTGACAGGCGGCTTCACCTTCCGCAACATTTGCGGAAATGGCGTGTACGGCCATATCAGACCGGTTAATGTATACATCGGATCCGTGAATTTCCTGAACTTCGGGAACGGTACGCGCGACGCCGGACCGTATGAAAGCATATTATTTCGCGAATATGCGCGAGTGACGATACAGGGAGCCACCTTCAAGGGCAACTCTTCAGCGGATTTTATTTACCTGATGAATACGCTGAAGGTGAGCGGTCCGGACGCCAATGCAAGCGTGCTGGAGAACTACGGCACTGGAGCCGCGCGGATGGCTCTCGAAGTGCAGGCCGGGTCGGGATCGCTGGAGACTCGCGGCAATCACTGGTATTTCACTACGAGTCAGGACCCGTTTTGCGAGTCGGTTGGGATTCTCCAGGCGTCGTCCCGCGGTTCCGTGTCGGACGGCGATTGGTGTACATTGACAGCCACGCCAGGCGGCGGCATCGCCTTTGAGTGGTACATCAACAATTCGGTCATAACGAACGCCCATGCGATCGGGAACTGGGACCGGGGCGTATTGGAAGGGTCCGAAAATCTCACGATTTCGAACAGCTTTTTCGATCGCGTTCACGTCGGCATACAGGAAAACGGTACCGACAGCGGGACAGGACACCCGACTTCGGGCCTGCGACTCACAAACAACAATATAATCGAGCCTCGGGACCAGTGCTGGATCATCGGAGCTTACGACGCCAGCGGTGACAGAACGTCCGGAAATTCCTGCTCCCGGACACCTTACGGGTGGGCCGGCGATTCAGGCCGGAAATTCGTTCATTTCGGGCTCAGCAGCAGCCGCCTGACCGCACATGTTGAATTCGAAGGAGATATGGCGATTATGGAAAGGCCTCTCTCCGGATCGGGATTCACATGGGTTGGCGCTTTTGGTCAAACGGGCTCGGCGATCGCCGGGACAGCGTACAGAAATTTTACCGTCTGGAACAAAGATTCCACTGCGTTCGGCACCGGATTCTGGACAAATAACGGAATCAGTTTCGCAGGCGCGGAAATCACGGGCGGGAGGTTCACCAATCTCGCAAGTATTGGAAACTATAATCCTGCGGCGATAACCTTTCACGACAATCAATGTCTGCAGGGAACAAATCCCCGCGCGTGCAGGTCGGGAATCGCGGGCTCTCCCGCGAGCGATTCCACGATTACACCAGTACTGTTCGCGAGCCTCGCGAACGCGCCAAATGGCTCCCGGAATTACTGCGAGGACTGCCTCGTCAGGGCAGATGGATCGGTTTCCGGTGGCGGACCGGGCGCCGAAATATTCATGACAGGCGGTGCGTGGAAAGGGTTGGCCGTACGGGCGAATCGCATGGAGCTTCCCTTGCGGCTCGTGGCAGGCGCCGAGGCGCGGAAGAGCACGCCTGCGCTAAGATACCCCAAGATGCGATTGGCGCTATCGGCCCTTTGTGAGAATCCTCTGCGGAAGACGGGCCTGACCAGCATGTTTCGGGAACTGCTGGTTCACGCGCGGCAGCAATTTCCGCAGGTGGAATGGGACATCTTCGCCCCTCGCGGACATGAATGGGCTCCGCTGGACGGAGTTTCCAGGCACCTGGTCAATGTGGACAGCGGCAATCTGGCGGCACGCCTGGCGGCAGACCATCTTCACGTTCCGGTAGCCGCCTGGCGGAAGGACTGCCGGGCTTTGATCACCGTTGGCTTCCTGCCCCGCCTCTGTCCACTGCCAGGCGCCGTCCATGTACTGACTTTGCATCATCTGGACAAGAATAATCAAACCGGGTGGCTGCGCACCGAATACCGCCGACGCGAAGTAGATCGAGTGCTTGCGAAAGCGGAACTGGTGATTACGAACTCAAAGGTGGCAGCCGGCGAACTGATTGCGCTCGATCCCTCCGTCGAAAGCCGGCTGCTGGTCAGTTACGAGGGTATCGACCATGGTGTCTTCTACCCGGTGGCCGAGCCGGATGAATCCGAGCGACTGAAAGCGGCTCTTTCGCTTTCCCCGAACTATGTATTGTGGGTTTCCAATTTTTATCCTTACAAGCAGCTCGACCTGCTGCTGAGATCCTACGCCGGTCTGACGGACGCCGAGCGCGAGGCGCACCCTCTTGTGCTGGTGGGCGGAGATTGGCAGGGGTCGCGCGCCGGCGCTGAGGAGCTTGCCGCTTCGCTTGGAATCAGTCGTGACCTGCGCTTCCCCGGGTGGGTATCCGAGGAGTGGATTGCGCCACTTTATCGGCACGCCGCGCTCCATGTGCTCGCCAGCAGGTCTGAAACCTTCGGGCGGAGCGTTCTCGAAGCGATGGCCTGCGGAACTCCCTGCGTCGTGAACGATATTCCGATTATGCGCGAAGTGACGGCAGGCAGCGCCATTCTGACCGATTTTTCGGATCGGGACGCGTCCACCGCGGCTTTGCGCCGGGGACTCTCTGATACCGCGGCAATCGCCGAACTCCGCGGCAAGGGCATTGAGCGCGCGCGTCAATTCAGTATGCAAAAGCTGGCGTTTGAGCGCGTGGCCTCGGTTCTGGAGCGACTTACCTGAACACAGTGCCCCGGCCGCAACCCGGAGGCGCGGGTTTCGGTCCGGATCGACCGTTTCCGAAAAACGACGACATTTTTCAAATTAACCCAATACCATGAAAGCCTTAGTCACCGGAGCCGCCGGCTTCATCGGCAGTAACCTGACGGATCGTCTGCTGAAAAATGGTCACGTTGTCAGGGGAATAGACAATTTTTCCGCCGGAAAGCGGGAGTTTCTCGACGAAGCTCTCGCGTCCGGGTCGTTCGAACTGTGCGAGGCCGATCTTCTGGATACGCGGAAAATCGAGCCGCTGTTTGACGGTATCGAGGTCGTGTTTCACCTTGCGGCCAATGCGGACGTTCGTTTCGGCCCCGACCATCCCGGCAAGGATCTGGAGCAGAATACGGTCTGCACCGCAAATGTCCTTGAAGGCATGCGTAAATCCGGCGTGAAGCGAATCGCCTTCTCATCTACAGGATCGGTCTATGGCGAACCGAAGATTTTTCCTACGCCCGAGGACGCTCCATTTCCAGTTCAAACTTCGCTCTATGGCGCCTCCAAAGTCGCGGCGGAAGGTTTAATCGCCGCCTATTGCGAGGCTTTTGGCTTTCAGGGCCATTGCTTCCGCTTTGTCTCCATCCTCGGGGAGCGCTACACGCACGGTCACGTCTTCGACTTCTGCAAGCAACTCCTTGAGCATCCAGACCGGCTTTGCGTGCTTGGAGACGGAACGCCGCGGAAGTCTTACCTGGAAGTCCAGGACTGTATCGACGCAGTCCTCCTCGCGATGGAAAAGGCCGATGCTCCCTTCCAGATATTCAATCTGGGCACCGCTGAATATTGCACCGTGAACGATTCCATAGGCTGGATCTGCGGGCGCCTCGGGTTGAAGCCGAAAATTGAATATTCCGGCGGCGACCGCGGGTGGATTGGGGACAATCCTTTCATTTTTCTCGATTGCTCCAGAATCCGGGCGCTTGGCTGGAAGCCGCGGCTGACGATCCGGCAGGGAGTGATCGATACTGTCCGGTATCTCGAAAAGAACCGTCACATGCTTGAGGCATAGGCCCGCGCGATCACGCTCGGGAGGCGTCTCGGAAAAGTCGCTTGATATCGATATTGAATGCTGAAAGATCGAAAGGCTACATTGAAGCTCCAGGGGAAACGCGCCGTGGTGACCGGCGCCAGTCGCGGACTGGGTAAAGCGATCGCCGGTGCGTTCCTGCGCGAAGGCGCCACTGTACTCATCTGCGCGCGGAACGCAAGCCAGATCGAACAGGCGCGGGTATCGCTGAACGAGGAAGCGTCAGGCCGGCTCCATGCAACGGCCTGCGATGTTGGGGTGAAAACGGACCTGGATGCTCTGGCCGCGGAAGCACGGCTCCGGTTGGGGGGGGTCGATATCCTGGTAGCGAACGCAGGGGTTCAGGGCCCGGCCGGCGCCGTGGACGATGTCGACTGGGACATGTGGAGGGAGACGATCGGCATCAACCTCATCGGTACCGCCTATTGCTGCCGCGTATTTCTTCCGCTCATGAAACCGGCGCGGGAAGGCAAAATCCTGATTCTTTCCGGTGGTGGCGCGACCAAACCGATGCCTTTTTTCAGCGCTTACGCCGCCTCAAAAGCGGGAATCGTGCGATTCGGCGAAACCCTGGCGGAGGAGGTCAAGCCTTTCGGCATCGACGTGAATATGGTCGCCCCGGGCGCCCTCAACACCAGAATGCTGGATGAGGTTCTGGAGGCGGGCCCGGAGAAAGCGGGAGAGGCGCGCTATCGGGACGCCCTCAGCCAACAGGCCTCCGGCGGAGCATCAGTTGAGCGCGCGGCGGCGCTGTGCGTGCATCTGGCGTCGGATGCCTGCAGCGGGGTTTCCGGGCGCCTGATCAGCGCGCCGTGGGATCCGTGGCACAGGCTGGAAGAACTCAAAGACGATCTTGCCATGACCGACATCTACACGTTGCGCCGCATCGTACCGGGTGAGCGCGGCAAGGATTGGGATGCGCCCGCGCCGCAAGACGAGCGGAAAAAGCAATGAGAGCGGCAATTGTAGGCTGCGGGCTCATCGGGCGCAAACGAGCCAAAGCGCTCACGGGCGGTACGGTAACCGTGTGCTGCGATCTGAACGTGAAGAGAGCTGAACAACTGGCAGGGGAGCACGGGGCACGAGCAGTCGCCGATTGGCGCGAAGCCGTGGCCAGCCCGGACGTCGATGTCGTATTCGTGGCAACGACTCACGCGATGCTGCCCTGCATCGCCGCGGAGGCGGCAGGCAGGGGCAAACATGTTCTCATGGAGAAGCCGGGCGCACGGAAGGCCGCCGAACTGGAGCCTGTCAAAGTCGCGGCGGCGCGCACTGGGGCTCTGGTGCGCGTTGGCTTCAATCATCGTTATCACCGGGCGTTTCAAAAAGCGCGGGAGATCTTCGACAGTGGCGCCATGGGCGACTTGATGTTCCTCCGCGCGCGATATGGCCACGGAGCGAGGCTCGGTTACGAAAAGGAATGGCGCGCCAATGCCGCGATTTCCGGCGGCGGGGAAGGCATCGATCAGGGAATACACCTGGTCGATCTCGCCCGCTGGTTCCTCGGCGACTTCGCGCACGTGGATGGCTTCGCGGCGACTTACTACTGGAATATGCCGGTAGACGATAACTCTTTCTACCTCCTGCGTACAGAGAAGAATCAGGCCGCGTTCCTGCATGCCTCCTGCACCGAGTGGAAGAATACTTTCAGCTTTGAGATCTACGGGAAATCGGCGAAGCTGGAGATTTCCGGATTGGGCGGGAGCTACGGCGTGGAGCGTCTGGCCTATTACCGGATGCTGCCGAAGATGGGCCCCCCGGAGACGACAATCTTCGAATATCCGATGGCCGACGACTCATGGGAACGGGAGTGGCAGGAGTTCTCCAGGGATATTTCCACCTCCCGTCAGCCCCGGCCGGGAATCGAAGATGCCCAGGCGGCGCTTCGAGTCATAGAAGCGATTTATCGCAAGAGCGGATTTCAAACCCCATGATCATAGCGCGCAGCCCTTTACGGATTTCACTGGGGGGTGGAGGAACGGACCTGCCCTCGTACTATCGCGAGTACGGTGGTTTTGCGATCTCGGCCGCTATTGACCGTTACGTATACATCACGCTCCATGAGACGTTCGGTGAGCAGTTCATCGTAAAGTACTCGGAGATGGAGAAGGTCGACTCTATCGGTGAAATACGCCACCCGCTGATCCGCGAGGCGCTCAAACTGTCGGGGGTAGAGGCGCCTGGTCTCGAAATCACGTCGATGTCGGATATTCCCGCAGGCACCGGCCTGGGATCTTCCGGAAGCTTTACCACCGCGCTGCTCTATGCGCTCCATCTCTGGAACCGCAAAGGGCTCGTCAGGCACGATCTGGCCGATCTGGCCTGCCGCATCGAGATCGACATCCTCCACGAGCCTGTCGGCAAGCAGGACCAGTATATTGCGGCCTTCGGTGGCATTCAATGCTTCGATTTCCGGCATGACGGTACGGTGGGAGTCGAACCTTTGCACCTGGGCATGGAGACTCTCAGCAATCTCGAAGATAATCTGGTTTTGTTCTTCACGGGCTTCTCGCGCTCCGCTTCGAACATCCTGCGCGATCAGGACAGCCGCAGCAAGCAAGGCGATCGGAGCATGATTGAGAACCTCCACTTTGTGAAACGGCTGGGATGCGAGAGCAAGTCGGCACTGGAGTCGGGGGACTTGCGCGGATTTGCCGAAACCATGCACGTGCACTGGGAACACAAGAAGAAACGCACGCCCGGCATGAGCAATGGCCCCATTGACGAGTACTATCGACTGGCGCGCGAGAATGGCGCATTGGGAGGGAAACTGATTGGAGCGGGTGGCGGCGGCTTCCTGATGTTCTACACGGAGGACAAAACCCGGTTGCGCCGCGCCATGGCCGGAGCCGGTATGCGTGAGGTGCGATTCCGGTTTGACTTCGAGGGCACGAAAGTTGTAACGCAATCGTAGACCAGCTGTATGTTACCCGCGGCCATTCTTGCGGGGGGGCTGGCGACGCGCCTGCGCCCTCTTACCGGGAAAATTCCCAAGTCGCTTGTTCCGATCGACGGAGAGCCGTTCGTTGCTTATCAATTGCGGCTGCTGAAAGATCGAGGTCTGGACCGCGTCGTCTTGTGCGTTGGCCATTTGAGTGAGATGATTCAGGCGTTTGTCGGCGGTGGGGAGGCGTTCGGTCTCAAAGTGGACTATTCCTGCGATGGGCCTGTTTCCCTGGGCACTGCCGGGGCGCTCCGGAATGCATTGCCTTTACTCGGCGAGGCATTCTTCGTGGTATATGGAGATTCTTACTTACCGTGCGATTTCGCGGCCGTCGAAAGCGCCTTTTTGACATCGGGGAAGGCGGGACTCATGACGGTGTTCCGCAATGAGGGCCGGTGGGATTCGAGCAACGTGGAATTCCAGGCAGGCCGGGTTGTCGACTACAACAAGCGCGAGTTGACGCCGCGCATGCACCACATCGACTATGGGTTGGGCGCTTTTCACGAATCGGTTTTCGCCGCCTTGCCGCCGGGTCCCTGCGACCTCGCCGGCGTCTATCAGAGCCTTATGGCCCAGAATGAGTTGGCCGCGATGGAAGTCACGGAACGTTTTTATGAGGTTGGCTCACATGCCGGCCTCGCGGAATTCAAGCAGTTTCTTTCGGAGTCCTTCTTCAGTGGGCTTCAGATCCCGTGAGAAAACCGCCGCCTGACTTTGTGATCGCCGGTGCGCCCAGGTGTGCGACGACGACAGTTTACAAAACGCTGCAACAACATCCCGGCATATTCCTCCCGTGGATCAAAGAGCCCCAGTATTTCGCCTTCGATCATCTTCGCGGCCGGGCCGTGGAAAGGATCGATCGGTACGATGCGCTCTACACGGCCGCATCGGAGAATCAACTTCGCGGCGATGCTTCCGTGATGTATCTGATCTCCGCCCGCGCTATTCCCGCGATCGTTGAACGGCGTCCGGACGCGAAGTTCATCGTTTTTATTCGCGATCCTGCCGAGATATTCATTTCCTCGCATAACGAATGCCTGAGATCGCTGGACGAGGATGAAGAAGATCCCGAGCGCGCATGGCAACTACAGGAAGAACGGGCGGACGGGTGGATCCCGAAACTGTGCAAGGAGCCATCCCATCTCCAATACCGCAGGATCTGCAGCGTGGGCCGGCAAATCCAGCGATTATTCGATCTCGTCCCGGAGGACCGGAGGCTGGTCATCGTGCTGGGTAGTCTGAATCAACGTCCCGCGCTCATTCACCGGCAGATCGCCGCGTTCCTGGGCATCGAAGACATCGTGCCCGGCGAGTTCTTTCGTGAGAACGTCTTCTCCTCTCATTCGAGCCGGGCCGCCGCCCGGCTGACGCGCCTCGTCCACGTGTCTCCGTTTTTTAAGGACCTCCGGTTGCGTCTGAAGCCAATCCTGAACAGGCATGGGATTTACCCGCTCACATGGGTGGTCAATTACAGCCTGACGCCAAGGGCGAAGCCGAATCTCACGGAAGGCTTCGAGCTTGAATTACGGCAGGAATTCGGCCATGATACTATCCTGTTGGAAAAACTTCTCGGACGCGACTTTTCGCGGTGGCTGGGGGAGGCCGCGCCTTCGGTTCGCCAGAGTCGGTCCGCCGGCGCCTCATTGGGGAGCAGATCGCTTTAGACTTGGCAGTCGTGTCGCAACACCACATGAAACATAGCCGCTTTTATGACATTCAGTGAACAGTTTCTTAACGAGGTTGCGGAGGTGGTCCGGCAAACGCGGCCGGCTCTTCTTGAGGAGGCAGCCGAGCGGCTTGCGGAAGTCCGCGACCGTGGCGGGCGGCTATTCATACTCGGCGTCGGAGGCAGCGCCGGAAACGCAGGGCACGCCGTCAACGATTTCCGGAAGCTTTGCGGTTTCGAGGCGTACGCACCGACTGACAACGTGTCGGAATTGACGGCCCGCACGAACGACGAAGGCTGGGACACGGTCTTCGCCGCCTGGCTGAAAGGGAGCCGCCTGAACAGCGCCGACGGCGTGCTGGTTTTCTCCGTAGGCGGAGGCAACATGGAGCGTAATGTAAGTCCGAATCTCGTTCTTGCGCTGCAATACGCGAAACAGACTGGAACTGCAATCGTGGGGATCGTCGGCCGCGATGGCGGTTATACCGCTCAGGTAGCGGACACCTGCGTGATCGTTCCCACCGTCAATCCGGACCACGTGACACCTCATTCCGAAGCCTTCCAGGCGGTATTCTGGCATCTCCTCGTTTCGCATCCGAAGCTCAAACGGAACGCGACGAAATGGGAGAGCACGAAGTGAGCGGACTGCGGCCGGCCATATTCCTCGATCGCGACGGCGTCATCAATCGAGCGGTGGTGCGCGCGGGTAAGCCCTATCCGCCGGCATCAATGGAGGAATTTGTGCTCCTGGATGGAGTTGAGGAGGCTCTCCGCCTGCTGAAACTGGCAGGATTCCTGCTTGTGGTCGTCACGAATCAGCCGGACGTGGGGCGCGGCAGTCAATCGATGAAGACGGTCGAGGATATCCATGGGGCGATGCGCGCGGCGTTACCGATCGACCGGGTCGAAGTCTGCTGCGACGCGGACGACAATGGCGCTTCCGGCCGGCGCAAGCCAAAGCCCGGCATGCTGCTTGATGCCGCGCGCGAGCTTCACATAGATCTTTGCGGGAGTTTCATGATTGGAGACCGGTGGCGCGATGTCGACTGCGGGCACGCGGCTGGCTGCATTACCGTATTCATAGATTATGGATACGACGAACAGCTCCGGTCCCAGCCCGATTTCACGGTTGCCAGTCTTCTGGAAGCGGCCCGGTGGATCGTCGCCCGAGCAGATACGGCCGGAGGAGATACGGAAAAACTACGCACCAACCACGAGGCAATATGTCAAACAGTGTAATCGACGCGGAAGCCACTGCCGTGCGGAACACGGCGCTGGCGGGCTTGCGGGTAAGAATCTTCGCCGACGGCGCGGACCGCGAGGGCATGCTGGCGCTCTACGGCGATCCGCTTGTCAGCGGCATGACAACGAACCCGACGCTGATGAACAAGGCCGGAATACGCGATTATGAAGCATTCGCGAAAGACATCTTGTCGGTCGTCTCCGGCAAGCCCATCTCCTTTGAGGTTTTCTCGGACGATTTCTCCGAGATGAAACGGCAGGCGGTCAGGATTCGCGACTGGGGTCCAAACGTTTACGTAAAGATCCCGGTCACCAACACACGAGGCGAGGGGTCTTACGATCTGGTCAGGGATCTGGCGGCCGAAGGGGTAAAGCTCAACGTAACCGCGATCCTTACTCTCGACCAGGTGCGCCGTGTGGCGGGCTCGTTATCGCCCGATGTACCGGCGGTCGTGTCGATATTCGCGGGAAGGATCGCCGATGCCGGTTGCGATCCGATGCCGCTGATGTCCGCCGCCAGGTGCCTTTTGCAGGATTTGCCGCGAACCGAACTGCTCTGGGCCAGTGTCCGGGAAGTCTGGAATATTTTTCAGGCGGACGCTGTTGGCTGTCACATTGTGACAGTGCCGCATGACATTCTTTCCAAGGCGATAAAGATGGCAGGGATGGAGTTGTCGGCGCTTTCACTCGACACGGTGCGAATGTTCGCGAAAGACGCCAGTGCGGCTGGGTTTCAGCTGTAACTTTGCCTGACCGGCTAACAGGTCGTGGCCGTTCTGCCGCAGAGGGAGTAATGGGCCTTCCCGATCGGGTTATATCATCCCCCGAGCGTTTCATCATTGGCGCGAAGGTTCACCGCACAAGCTACGACCATACGTCCGGCCTTGTCCTTGAGTGGGCTGTTCAGCGCTCTTCCCGGTATGTCTGCGTCGCCACGGTCTTCAATGTCATGCAGGCATACGATTCCGCATCCTTCAGGCGCGCCACGAATGAGGCCGACTTGGTGACGCCTGACGGCATGCCTCTGGTATGGGGATTGAAACTTCTGGGATGCCCGGACGCCACGCGGGTTTACGGTCCGGACCTGACGCCGATCGTGCTCCGGATGGCTTCGGAAAATAATCTGCCGGTCGGCCTTTACGGCGGTTCGCCGGCTGTCCTGGAGCGTTTGCAGGAAGTGATTGCGAATCGATTCCCCACCCTTCAGGTCGTATTCGCGTTATCGCCGCCTTTCCGCCCACTGACGCCCGACGAAGACGAGGAGATCGTAGCCTCCATCAATCGCTCCGGCGCCAGGATTCTGTTCATCGGCCTCGGAACGCCGAAGCAGGACTACTGGATGGCCGAGCACAGAGGGCGGGTTCAAGCCGTGATGCTCGGCGTCGGCGCCGCCTTCGACTTTCTTGCCGGCGCAAAACCGCAAGCCCCGCGGTGGATGATGAGGGCCGGCCTCGAGTGGCTGTTCCGCCTTGCGACGGAGCCGCGCCGCCTGTGGAAACGCTATCTGAGAGATAACCCCCGGTTCGTCGTCCTGTTCACTTTGCAATTGCTGGGCTGGAAGAAATTCCGGGGGGATGGTTCCGGCGGACGTCCGCGATAGCCCACTCACCTCTGGCGTCCTGAAGAATAATCTGGCATAAGAAGGTATGGCCTCGCCAATCGCGATCTACTCCTCATCCAGTGTTCTGGCGCCGCCATCGGCCCGCCCGTGGCTCATGGCCACAACTCTGGCTGTAGCCGACATTTGCGCCACTGGCCTCGCCGTCGTTGCCGGATTCCGGATCTGGTCCCTGATCAACCCGGATATTCCGTCTTTGCAGCCCGTGATGGCGCTCGCCCCGGTCTTTTGCGTGGCGATGTTCGTGTTTCAGAATCTGTATCCGGGCATCGGGATGGGCGCGGTCGAGCATATTCGCCGCGTATTCGGCGGCATCACCCTGGTTTACCTGATGCTCACCGCAGCCATGTTCATGGCGAAAGATCGCTGGGCGGATTCGCGCGGCGGCTTTTTCCTTGCGTGGGCGTTGTCGCTGGCTCTGGCGCCCGCGGCTCGCTGGTTCTGCGGTCATGTATTCGGCCGGCGCTCATGTTGGGGCGTTCCGGTCATTATCCTCGGGGCAGGGGAAACCGGCCGCCGCGTCATCCGGAATCTGGAAATGAATCGTGTCCTTGGCTATCGCCCCGTCGCGTGTCTGGACGACGATCCGGGAAAACACGGCGACTGCGAAGGCGTGCCCGTCACGGGTTCTCTGCGCGACGCCTCGGAACTGGCCGCGGAATACAGGATTCGTTACGCGATCGTCGCCATGCCCGGCATGCCTCGGGCAACGCTGACGAGCCATCTGCGCAACTGGTCGAGGATCTTTCCCAATATCCTCATCATCCCGGACCTCTTCGGTATTGCCAGCCTGTGGATTGAAACGCGGGACCTTGGCGGCGTTCTGGGCCTGGAGATCCGGCACAATCTCCTCAAGCCGGTCAACCGGTGGATCAAGCGCGCCGTGGATGTCGCGGTTGCGGCGGCCGGTCTCGTGGCGATCGCGCCGCTCGTCTTCATCGCTGCGTTGTGGATCAAGGCCGTGAGTCCGGGGCCGGCTTTTTTCGTCCAGGAACGGGAGGGCGAAGACGGCAAACCGATCCGCATTCTTAAACTCCGCACCATGTATGTGGACGCGGAGCGGATGCTCGAACGCCATCTGGAGGCCAACTCGGAAGACCGCGCGGAATGGGACCAGTTCTGCAAGCTCAAAAACGACCCCCGCGTTCTTCCGGGCGTCGGGCAACTCCTTCGCAAGACCAGCCTCGATGAGATTCCCCAGCTGTGGAACATTCTCAAGGGGGAAATGAGCCTGGTCGGACCTCGCCCGTTCCCGGCGTATCACAACAGCCGGTTCGACCCGGAATTCAGGGCATTGAGAACACAGGTGCGCCCGGGACTCACGGGCATGTGGCAGGTGCATGCCCGCAGCGACGGAGATCTGGACGTGCAGGCGTCGCTCGACAGCTATTACATCCGCAACTGGTCGTTGTGGCTGGATTTGTATCTGCTGATCCGGACCGCGCGCGTTGTACTGACCGGCGAAGGCGCGTATTGACCGGCCTGGTGCTCCCCTCAGCGCCGGAAGTCTAGAAGCAGACCAGCATCCCCACCGGCACGGCCCACGCGCGATCGATTTCCACCGCAACCGAACGCTGCAGCAGCGTGAGGGACAAAACCAGGCGCGTCTTCCTGTCCTCCACCAGAATTCCCTCCAGGCCTTTCAGCGGACCGTCGTGCAGCTCGACCCTGGATCCGATCTTCGGGTTGGGGTACGGAATGGCGTCCAGTCCCGACTCGCAGACGGTCTGCAGCGCCTCGATTTCAGAGTCCTGGACCGGCTCCGGGGTTTTGCCGAAGCCGACGATCGATACCACGCCTGGGGTCCGGAGCACCGCCGGGCGGGCGTCCGGATCGAAGCGGCAGAATACATACCCGGGGAACAGCGGCTGGTCGATTCTCTTGATCCGGTCCGACCAGCGGCGGCTGGTGGAATAGAGCGGCAGAAAATCTTCAAATCCCCTCGTTCGAAGCACCTGCGCGGTAATCTTTTCCTTCCGCGGAGCCACCGTCAGCGCAAACCATGCGCGTTCACTCATATCCATCGATTACTTTAATCATAGCTTTACTCATGTCGTAGCCGCCGTGCGATATTAACCACTTATAGTAACGACGAGGAGAAAAGATGGGCAGACGCATCAGCATCGAAGTGCCGGGTTTCGACCACGATAATCCGCTCCCGGCAGCCTGTAAAGTCGGACCGTTCCTGATCACCAGCGGCGTTTCGGGGAAGGAACCGTTCACCGGGAAAATGCCCGAAGGAATCGCAGCGCAATGCGCCCGGATGTTCGCCACTGTCCGCCAGATCCTCGAAATCGCCGGCGGCAGCCCGGAGGACGTGGTGAAAATGAACGTCTGGCTGAAGGACCGCGCCATGCGGGAATACCTCAACGTCGGGTGGCTGGAGATGTTCCCGGACGAGCATTCACGGCCTGCGCGCCACACCTTCGGGGCACCCGATCTTCCCGGCGCCATGCTGGTGCAGTGCGAGGTGTTCGCCGTAATCTCCGAGTGAAGAAACCCCGATATGAAACCCCCGTATGAAACAATGAACGCTGCCGGAGGCCACAGGAATCCCGACTCATGATCATCGACATTCACGCGCACGTTTGCGCCGCGCCTGAGCTTTATCAATGGAAAGCCCTTCAGATGTCCGCCCGCGGGGCGCATGGTTTCAGCCCGAAACGATTTCCCGACGAATGGGTCCGCGACCATCCCGATACGAAGCGCAATCTGCGCATTATGGATGCGGTGGGCACCGACGTGCAGTTCGTCTCGCCCCGGCCTTTTCAACTGATGCACGCGGAAAAACCCGTGAAGATGGCCGCCGCGTGGGCGGTGGCCAACCACGACTACATCGCCCAGCAGGTGAAGGCCTATCCGACCCGCTTTCAGGGCGTGTGCGCCTTTCCGCAGGCGTCCGGCGAGCCCGTCAGCTTCGGGTTCGGCGAGATGGAGCGCTGCGTAAAGGAACTCGGTTTCATCGGCACCCTGATCGATTCCGACCCCGGCGAAGGCGATAACAGCACGCCCACGCTGGGCGACGAATACTGGTATCCGCTCTGGGAAAAGATGGTCGAGCTGGATATCCCGGGGCTCATCCACGCAAGCGGCTGCAAGCACGGGCGCGAAAGCTATAGCCAGCACTTCATCACCGAGGAAAGCCTCGCGGTTCTGTCGCTGATCAATTCTCGCGTGTTTGAAGACTTCCCGAAGCTGAGGATCGTCGTCGCGCACGGCGGCGGGTCGATTCCTTACCAGGTCGGCCGCTGGCAGGCGGATTACGTCATGAGGGCCGGCGGCACGGTGGAGCAATTCAACCGGCGCCTGAAGATGCTGTATTACGACACCTGCCTGCACGCGCGCAAATCCGTCGAGATGCTGGTCGACCTCGTGAGCAGCGCCAACGTGCTTTTCGGGACGGAGAATCCGGGCTCGGGCTCGGCCGCGAATCCGGCCACGGGCAAGAGCTTCGACGACATCAAACCGCTGATCGATTCCATCGAGTTTCTTACCGCTGAGGACCGGAGCAATATCTTCGAAGCGAATGCCAGGCGTCTCTTTCCGCGCCTGCATATCGCGGGCACTGCATAACAAATGGCTCGCATTGCTTTCGGTTTAGCCACGTCGCACGGACCCATGCTTTCGGTTCCCCCGGAAGCGTGGATGGAGCGGGTGCCGGCGGATCGCGCGAATCCCAGGCATTACTTCCAGGGCAAGACGTACACCTTCGACGAGATGGTGGAGTTGCAGGCGCCGCGCGGTTTGGAAGCGCAGATTACCGTCGAGGTGTGCCGCGAGCGGCACGCCCGCTGCCAGAAGGCGATTCGCGAGCTTGGCGACATCTTCGAAAATTCGAAGCCGGATGTGGCCGTCATTGTGGGAAACGACCAGATGGAGATCTTCACGAGCGATCACGTTCCGGCGCTCGCGGTCTTCTGGGGCCCGTACGTGGAAGGCATCCCGCGCACGCCCGAGTTTCTCGCCAACCTCCCGCCCGGCGTGGCCCGCGCGGAACTCGACCGTACGCCATCGGTCTATACGCAGTACCCTTGTCTGCCGGGTCTCGGCCGGCACATCGTCGAGCAAGTCGTCGCCAACGATTTCGACGTGGCGCAGTTGACGAAGCTTCCAACGGGCGCCATCGGTTCGAACGCGGCGCCCCATGCCTATGGCTTCGTCTACCGGCGCATCCTGCGCGACAAGCTCGTGCCGCACGTGCCCGTGTTCGTGAATACGTTCTATGCGCCGAACCAGCCGACGGCGGCGCGGTGCTTCGCTTTCGGCCGGGCGCTGGGCCGCGCCATCGCGTCGTGGCCCGAAGATTTGAAGGTCGCGGTCATCGGCTCCGGCGGCCTCACTCACTTCGTCATTGACGAGGCTTTCGATGCGAAGGTGCTTGACGCCATCGAGCGGGGCGATGCCGCCGCTCTCGGGAATCTGCCCGAGGAGATGTTCCAGTCGGGAACCTCCGAAATCAAGAACTGGATCGTGGTTGCGGGAATCATGGCGGAGGCCGGTTTGACCATGAGGCTGGTGGACTATGTTCCCTGCTATCGCTCGCTGGCCGGCACCGGCAGCGCCATGGGCTTTGCCCACTGGGAATAGGAGTCCTGTGTCGCTTCGAAACGTCTGCGTCTCGCTACTCGCCGCCGCGCTGCTGCTTGCAGCGCAAGCCCCGCCGCTCCGGAAGATCGTCATCAATTACCCCACAAGGTCCAGCCAGGTCTGGCCGCTCTACATAGCCAAAGACGGGGGCTACTACCAGAAATACGGGTTTGACGCCAGCCTGGTTTTTGGCGTGCATCCGGCGGGTATCGCGATGCTGGTGAGCGGCGAGGCGGTTATGACCGCTTACACCCTGGAGCAGGCCATGATCGCCGCTTCCAGAGACGGCTCCCTGACCATGCTCGGCAGCCCTTACAAGAAGAGCCTGTTCGCGCTCATGGCGCAGCGGAATATCGCCGATATGCGCGCTCTCAAAGGCAAGCGCATCGGCGTGAGCCAGATTGGCGACGCGCCTTACAATTACACCATCGGGCTGCTGGCGAAAGCGGGCCTGACGCAGAGGGACGTGGAATGGATCCCGCTCGGCGCGGATGTCAACTCCCGGGCCGCCGCCCTTGTAAGCGGACGCATCGATGCCACCATGCTGACGGCGCCCTCCTACTTCAAACTCGAGCACGAGGGCTATAAGAGCCTCGCCAACATCAGCGATTACGACGATATTTACGCTCCGTCCGTATACCTGTTCCGCAAGGCCACCATTGCGTCCGACCCCGGTCTGCCCGAGTTGCTGCTGAAGGCCCACGCCGAAGCCATCAAGCGCTTCTATGACGACAAGACCTTCGCCGTGAACACCTATCTCGCGTACGACAAAGACGACCGCGCCGACATCGAACGCGTCTACGATCAATACGCGAAGGTCAACGACTACGAACGCGTGCCTTACATCCCGGCCGCCGCCGTCAAGTACGTGCTCGACCACCCGTCGGACGAACGCATCGGGGCGCAAATGCGCGAATTCGATTTCCACCGGGTGATCGATAACAGCCTCGTCGACCGTCTGGTGCGTGAGGGCTTCTTCGAGAAGCTGTTCGGGCCCGGCATCAAAGAGGAGGAGGAACGCAAGGCGAAACTCGCGTTCCGCTGAGTCAGCTCATGGACAAACGGCAAATCCTGCTCGCGCAGAAAGAATATCTTTTCCCGGCGGTTTTCCATTATTTCGAGGAACCGCTGGTCGTTTCGCATGCAAAGGATCAATACGTCTGGGATGTGGATGGCAAACAATATCTCGATTTTTTCGGCGGCATTGTCACGGTCAGCGTGGGACACTGCAACGACTATGTGAACCGGAAAGTGCATGCGCAGATCGACAAGCTCGAGCATGTTTCCACTGTCTTCGCCAACGAGCCGCAGGTGGCGCTCGCGGAAAAGCTGGCGGCGATTTCTCCCGGCGGAAACCTGCGAAAATCGTTCTTCACCAACAGCGGAACCGAGGCCAACGAAACCGCGATTCTGGCCGCCCGCTGCTACACCGGGTCCACTGAGATTATTGCGCTGCGGCATTCGTATCATGGCCGCAGTTCCGCAACGATGGGACTCACCGGGCAATCGCAATGGAAGCTCGGGCCTCCCCAGGCCGGCGTCGTCCATGCGGTGAATGCGTATTGCTATCGCTGTCCGTTCGGTCTTGAATACCCCTCGTGCGAAGTGAAGTGCGCGCAGGATATGGAGCAGGTCATCCGGACCTCGACCTCAGGGCGCATCGCCGCGCTGATCGCGGAACCCATTCAGGGCGTGGGCGGCTTCATCGCGCCGCCGAAAGAGTATTTCAAAATCGTCACCGATATTGTGCGGCGCCATGGGGGGCTTTTCATTGCGGACGAAGTACAGACCGCCTGGGGGCGCACCGGCGGCAAATGGTTCGGGATCGAGCACTGGGACGTTCAGCCGGATATGATTACCAGCGCGAAGGGCCTCGGCAACGGCTTGCCCATCGGCGTGACCGTCGCGCGGCCGGAAGTTGCGGACGCGATGAAAGGCGTCACGATTTCCACCTTCGGGGGCAATCCGGTAGTCACCACCGCGGCGAAAGCCGTGATCGATTTCATCGAAGAGCAGCATCTTCTGAGCAATACCGAAGAGGTGGGCGCGTACCTGAAAGGCAGGCTGCTGGAACTCCAGCAAAAGCATCCGATTATCGGCGATGTGCGCGGTATGGGGCTGTTGCTGGCGCTGGAACTGGTGGAAGACCGGATTTCCAAAACACCGGCCACCGCGGCCACCCTCAGGGCGATCGAAGCCGCTCGCGAGAACGGCATTCTGGTGGGCCGCGGCGGCCTTTACGGCAACGTCGTGCGCCTTTCGCCGCCGATGAATATCGGGCGCGAAGACGTGGACGAATTCATCCTGAGGCTGGACTCCAGTCTCCGGGCCGCTAAGCTTTCTTGACGACCACCTCAAACGGCATCCCGCCCGCATCGCCGGAGAACTTGATGGCGTCCGCCGACACCACGCCTTTGTACATCAGCGTGAACGGCATGCCTCCAAAATCGAACGTGACGGAGAACGAGATGTTCGCGCCGTCGATCTTGCCTTCCTTGATCGGGATTTCGGCGCCGTCCGGGCCCGTGGTCGAGCCGGTGAGCGTGGCGCCATCCGCCTTAAGGGTAAATCCGATCGGAATGTCTCCCATCGGGGTGGCCATGGTCCCGGCCCACTTGCCGTCCACGTCGGCGGCAAATGCCGAAACCGCCAGCAACAACAATCCTGCCAAGGCTGCGTAAAACTTCATGCTCAGTCTCCTGTCAGGGCGATTGTATCGTCAATAATCGAATAGTTCAATAATGGAACCATTCGAAATGGAACCGCAATCCAGGACAACCAGACAACCGATCGGCTATTTCGATACCTGTGACGCGGTCGCCGGGCAGAGTCGCAACGAGCCGATTATCATGAGCGATCTGGCCAGCGGGTTGAACCTGCCGCTCAGCACTGCAAACCCACACGATGGAAAAGCCGGTCGCAAAGAACTGGCAGAACACGCGCGCTCGACCGGGAATCGCGGGACGGTGTGTGTTGCCGGGACGGCCCAGCCATGGCAAGAAGCTGGCAGATAGCCGATTCGCTTCTTAAGCGTGGAAGCGTTTATCTGGTGTAACATAGATCGCGATGGCAGATCGCGTCGTCATTATTCACCTGTCCGATTTTCACTTTCGCGACTCAATTGATTACCTGTTGTGTCAACAGCTTCGCGACGGGATCGAAAGTGCCCGAGAACAACTTAAACTGTCCGATAATGAACCGCTGTATGTCGTTGGCAGCGGCGATCTGACTGAAAATGGAACTGCGGGCGAGTTTGCCCTCGCCCATACTTACTTCGGCTCGGAGCTGCGGTTCGTCCGGCCAGAAAGCGGTAAATCCATAGGCCTTAGACCGAAGTTTTTTGGGGCCTTTGGGGGAAGTGGTTGGTGTGTAACAGGTTAGGCGG
>VFSW01000765.1_pt1 | contig 47788 bp, 49 predicted proteins | sample 5358111 | NCBI WGS metagenome assembly VFSW01 (sample SAMN11554181, study PRJNA540505) | mine drainage metagenome | isolation source: sediment from site ElyBrook_90M | place: USA: Ely Copper Mine, Vershire, VT | collected 2017 | reverse complement strand
CTGCTGCATTCATCGCTCGGCGCGTGGAGGGCTGACATCCGACAACCCTTAACCATTGCGGTCTGACGCCGCCTGTTTTCCATGGTCAGGCGGCAATCCTGCACATTCCCGCCATTGAGGAGGTTCAGCACCTGAGGCCCTTAGACCGCTAACGTTGGAATCCAGCGAACGGCAAAAACGCAGCTTTTTGGCGGTCCGCTCAAATGATTTGTTGGGCAAAGGACTAGCTGCAGATATTCTGCCACCGCCCATTTACCTGCATATATTCGCAGTGGGACGTGCCCAAGGGTGGGAGACTCATTGAAGGCAGAGGCTTTATCTCTGTGGACGGCAGCGGCTGAAGTGGTGGAAGTTCCACCGATGGTAGGTCCAGGGAGCTGTCACATATGTCCTGAACGTGGCAATTTTGTCCGTAGTCATCGCAGACCTGCGCCTTGTGACACGCCGCAAAGGCCAATCCTGTTTGGAGCAGCATCGCTAACGCGCCAATTGCTGAAATACCAATGAGTTTCATGAAACCTCCTTATGTAATAGCCAGCACTGCGTCCCCTACAACCCAGGGTTATGTTTCTCACACAGCACCGCCACTGAACCGTCACCAGACACCAGCAATATTTTCTCAAAGGGATGTTCTACAGTAAACGAATCGAAAGCTTGTTTGTATGTGTCATTGTCTGCGAGCCAATAGTGAATCACCCCGGATTTTGTAGAGGCCAATCGGTTTAAGTAACAGTGGTAGTCTCCGTACTGTCTATCCTATACGATTCGCACACATTGTAGTAATCAGTTTTGGCTTTAAGCTGGTCGCGGCCAATGCAGACAGCATGTTTTTGTCCGACTGCAAGGCCTTGTTAGGCGCTTTCATGTTTTGACCGACTCCCATTTGAGATTTACCTGCTTTTGGACAGCAGCGCCAAGCGCCCCAACAAATAGAATGTTTACCTCAATCTGTTCTTTGCTTTCGTAAAAGTAGCGCCAAACAACAAATGCCCTTTCTGCATTAGAAAGTTGTACTTCATAATCCGGATATGAAAATGTTACGTCAGCAACAATCTCAGACCTGACATTTGCAGGAAGAGCATTGAGCAACTTCCGTAAGTTGTGCTCGCGCTGCTGTTCAACCCCAAATGATGCTAGAAGCGCCTTTAACCCGACTTCTATCCCAAAGGCCGCACATATCAGCGCCGGCATACCCAGTATGAAATTTGGAGCAACATCATATTTTCGCTCCAAGTTCCAACACCGCTCGAAAGCGGCCTGGAACTGCTGAGACTGAACTTTTGCTAGCAGGAGTTGATGCTCGTTCATAATCGCCTAACGAATGAAAGGGACTTCCCCGTCCCGAGGGTGTAGTGAAGTCCAGAAAGTCGTGTAACATCAGTCTCGGTCATTCTGCAATCTCATAAACGTCACACTATGATGCTGGGGGAGAACTCAGCATTTCTGCTTCGGAATGGGCGTAACCTTGCCGCCCGATCCGGCCCGCATCTGATCAAGCAGGGAAGTATAGTCGCGCTGGAGCTTTTCGTGTTCGGCCTGAAGCTGTTGCAACTGCAGTTCGGTGATGATGTGCCGGTTTTGCAGAGCGTCGTACTTCTCCTTCCAACTCTCGGCACGCTGTTGGAAGGTCTTGCGCACACGCATGCGGCCAACAGTTTCCTTCTTCTTTAACGTATCGAGCCACAGTGAAGCACGTTCCTTAAGTGCCGTGTTATCCTTCTTGTAGAAGGTTGCCTCGTTGATCCCGGCGCGACGCGCAATTTCGGCAATCGACACCGCGCCCCCGTTGTGTGGGTAAATGCCGCTGTTGCCAGCCATGTCATCGGAAATCGCTCGAATGGCATCCTCGACCTGTTGCAAGGTTTTTGCGGTACGGGCTACCCCGCGCTTGGCGGCGGCCATCTTGTGCTGCTCGCTCATCCAACCTCCTCAATAACTTCTGGTTCCTCGCACGCTGAGAGCAAGGCCTGCACATCGGGATCGAGGCGGTACTTCTGCTCAATATCAGGGAAACTTGCCCACTCGTCCTGCACGTTGATCATCACGCTTTCCAGCACCAGTAACTGCCCCTCATTGAGCGCCTGTCGTGCAAGATCGAGGTACTGTTCGATGCACAGCTCCACATCGCGTCGCTTGCGTGCAAAAGCGATCCGGTTTCCACATTCCGGCTGGCAGTTGGCCGTGTTCGGCTCGCCCTTGGGCCGATTTTTCAGGCACAGACCGTCTTCACCAGGGGCCTTGGAGCAAACTATATTGTCTTTGATCAGCCGCCAGCCTTGTCCTTGCATTGTGAGGAGGCAGGCGAGGTCGTAGGCGGAAGATTCGGTCCACAGTCGCCCGGATTGTCCGAATTTGGCCTCTTCATTGCGAACAGTGGTAATCAGACGAGCGGCACCAGGGCCGCCGTGACCGGGCAGCGCAGTGCCGTCGCGCATGGCCTGATGAATCTCTTCCAGCGCTTCTGCACAGTGCATGATGCGCAACTCGCGCAAAACCTTTTCCGCTTCCTCGCGCACGCCCGGATCGCAGAGGATGTAGTGTAGGGTCATTTCAATCGATTTGTGACCAAAGAGGCGCTTGAGTACCAAGGGCGAGTTAAACAAGGCGACGCCCGCGAGTCGTCCTATGGTTTTACGAAAGCGATGAGCGTGAACATTTTTGCCGCCAGGCCTCGGATCCATGTCCAAGCGTATAGCTAAGTGAAAGAGCGTTTTGTTGGTATTGATGGATGTGTACTCATCCGCCGTCCCTGTCATGCCAATCGACACCCACAGACTATCACCATATCGCGCTGCTTGGGGCAGACCGCTCTCCAATGACCTCGGCAACCAATCCCACGCCTCCGCCAGTCGTGCCTGTTGGCCGAGGCATTGGACAAGAATGTGTGGCGCGGGCCAAGTCCTGGCGTCGCCAAACAGATTGGAGGATAGTTTGTAGGTAAAACCTTTGACGTAGTTGTTCCCGTCGCGCGCAATCTCGACGCATCCCCGCCTCAGACTCATCACCTCACCAATGCGTCCGGCACTGCACAGCAAAGTAATGAAGATGTGCGCGGCTTGAAGCACCACACTGAGAGCGGTAATCTGTCCCCATTTACGCGGAGGCCATTCAAAATGATCTTTGACGCGTCCGTTGGTGTGGGTTGGCATCCGAAATGGGGGGAACAATGGCTCGCCTGAACGATCCAGCCACGGGAAGCGATCAAGATGCTCATTGATGCGACAAGAGGTGTGTCTTCCAATATTTGTGCCTGACATCGACCAATCAATATCCTTTAACTCGCTACGCAGTGCTTGGAGAAGTAGCAACAGGTTGGGCCCCATGTCCTCTACTACCCAAAGGATACGCGGGCCGATTTGAGCAAGCCAATTTTCGGGAAGTGGCAGATGCGGTTCGGATTTTGATTCGGAAATGCGCGCAGAAATATTGCTGGCAGGATTAGTTATCTGGCGAATGTCCGGCAGGGACGGTGCATCCGACCAGACCCCTTGAGCAGCGAGTGTGTGCAGGCGCTCGACCTCAACCCGTGTTGGATGGTACGCATTGAATTCCAACACATCCGATTCTGTAAGGCATTGGAACAGCCCCGTCGCTGTTGGCTTGCTGGCTTTGCGTTTAATCGCTCGTGCAGTGATTTTAGGGAAATCGTTGTAGAGGTGATGAGCAATGCTGGAAGGCTTGAGGCGCTCAGTTTTGGAATTTTTATTTCTTCCTCCTGTGGTAATCAACTTCATGAGCAGCGCAATACGCGTCAGAACCAGTACGCCTTCATCTATTAGGACACTAATCGAGGATGTATTGACTCCCTCTTTCTCAAGGTAGTCGCATAGACGCTTTCTTAAGTTGATATTCCGGTATGTTTTCATTACATGTGTAGGCGTCAACCAGTACCCCCACTCGCTGCCGTGTCCAGCGAGGTTTTTTGCAGCGAGCAGATCGCCGCGTTCCATGTGCTGGATGTCTACGACCCTGAATTTTTCAAGAACTGCGATGCGTTCCTGCACTTCCGTACCAAGTGCGTCGGGCTTACGTTCTATCGGCGCGTTCATGCAGTTTCCTCAAATTGGGTGATGTGCCCTAGGCCGGGAACAATATGCTCACCTGAGGTGATGCGACCTCGCCATTTCTTACGGGCAGCCGCAACGGCATCCATGGGATAAAGAGTTTCAAGCAGATACTCACCTGAATCAAGTTCATTCTTGAACTCGCTGTGTAACCAGGTCTCGATGGGTAAGTGATCCAACATCGCCATTAATTCCTCGACTCGCATCGCGATCCCATCTAGTGACTCGGGTAGGAATTTGGCATTCTGGCAATCGTTGAGGCATCGATGTGTGCCGCACAGACGGCCAGCCACATGCTTCGGATCAATATCAACCGGCGGGTGTCGCGGATTAGCACAGCCTGTACCAATGCGGCTTTTCATCAGCTTACGATATGCGTTCAACCGAGCCTCCATTTCCGGCGTCATGGGGCCATGGCGCACGAGCTGAGCGAGGATGGTCAGATCGACTCTCCCTTTACCTAACTCTTCTAACAAGTGCGTCATGAAGCGGCGCGCGTGCTCGTCGTTCTCTGTGGCGAAGATGTTATTTTCGACATAGTTAACGGTGCTGCTGATCCTTGAATGTCCCAACGCCAGCATTACTGCGAGGATGTTACCGCCAGTTTGTTTGTAGACCCAACGAGCGTAGATGTCACGAAAGTCGGATGGTGTCACTTTGGCGATGGGCGTTTTTCTGCAGTCCGCGCGCCTAGCATTCAGACCCTCCAGCACCATATCAAGATACGTATCTCGGTTTGAACCGTATCTGCTCCATTCGAATCCATCTGGCCAGTTGATATTCCCTCGACCATCAATGTACAGCCAGACGCTGTGGCATCCTTGTCTTAGCCGCTGAGTTTTCTTGTATAGCTTTTCAAGTACTTTCTGGTCGATATTGGCGCTTTGCATTGTTGCCAGCTCTTCCTTGGCTGCCTCGTAGTTTCGCATGAGGATTTCACGCAGAGGTTCAAATCGCTTGAGGTAGTTGCCGACGATGACAGGTGGGCTAGACAAATTCTTAGCAAGACCCATACAGAACTGCAACTTGCCTTTGGCGCGTGGCTTTGTTCCTTGTAGCGTCAGCTCTTCATCTTTTGTCTCAACCGACAGCACAAGTTGATTGAAATTCTTGGGATGAGTGGTAACCAAAAACGGGAAATTGGCGTCGATGTTTACTACCGTGGTCGGATTCCATCCGCTGTTCATCAGCGCCAAGTGAAAGGCTATGTCAGCCTCCTCGGCAGTTGGGAACAAGATGGATCGCATGACTCTTCGTTCCAGACCATGATAGCACTGAGTGGCGGGATCCTTTCCATCTAGCAGTTGCTCGCTAGTCGGCAAGGTTCTACCGGTTTTCTTCTGGATGCGCTGGAAATGCATCCAATTCTTCAGAAAGTACTCTCCTTTTTCATCAAGTGCTCGTGCTAGCTCTCCCGCTTCACGACGTACCGCTTCCTCACGGATTGCATCGTTTTGGGCCCAGGTTTTCCTGACCCGCTCCCAATTCTGCTTGAGGGCAGTCTTAAGTTCGCGTGCTTGGTCATCGGGAATTAATGTTCTTACCGGATCACTGCTATTGGGAGACTCCCAAAATAATGGAGGAAATTTAAGTAATCTTCGAGTATCGTTAACGATGGAGCGAAAGTTGTTGAAGAAATGAGGATGCATTGCGCTCTGATGGGCGAGTGACTCATGAAGCTCGTTGAGATCAGCCACCGATTGCACGCGAGAAACCTGCCGACCATCAGGGAGGTGAGTATTTTCAAAGGCATCGAAAAGACGCCACCAAGCGCGTAACGACCCCATAAGCAGTGAAACCGTATCTCTACTAGCCAAGGATAGGCGCGCTTGAATCGCGGGTGCTAGTTCTATAATCAACTGTGGGCGACCGGAGTAGGCGCCGCCCCAATTGCCTGCGTTCTTGCCGCTTGGATGAGAATTTTCAAATTCCCCGTCTGCAAATAGATGCAGGTCAACGAGAGCGTTTTTCGTTTGATGGCTGGTCCAAAAGCGCAAAGGATCGTCGCTCTTTGGGGAAAATTCCTTTTCAACCAATGAGACGCCACCATGCGCTTTGAGGTGATCCTTGTTTTTCTTCTCGATGCTCATTCGTCGTCCTCGTCGCCGTCATCTTGATTCAGCTCTACCCACTTCCGCGTCAGGTTGAGTGGGATACGTAGCTGATTAAACAACCACTGAAGGTAGATTTCCGTTGTTGCCATGCTCGCATGGCGTAGCTGGGGCCTGATCTCAAGCTGTATGATGGTCTGTGCGGTGTCCTTCAACGCGAGAATTATGGGGTGATCGCCCCGGAGGTTGGGGATTTTCAGGACCTGCTGGATTAGTTCTGTATGCTGCTTCATGCGTTCCCGCAGGTAGGAGCAAGCCCACCAGTCCCGGCCCAAATGCGGACACCAATGGTGTGGCCCCTCTGCCTTGGTCCAGAAGCGGTAAATCTGATCACCGGTGTAGCGCTTGCCGGTCTTTGAATTGATAAACAGATGCACTGTTTGATTCAGGATGCGTCGCTGCGCCTCGGCTGTTCTCCCTTGCCTCAGTGTAGGCTTGAGTGCCAACAATCGATCATTGTTGCGATACTCGTGAATCCGGTAAGCCAGCCACAGAGGCACATGTATGTCACCCTCTGGACCAAGTTTGTCGCCATGCTCATCGATGGCGTATTCCTTGCCCTTCGCCCCGAATTTGATGGTAACGATGACGCTCTGAAACTCTTCGGGTTGGTCAGGATTGACGATCTTCCATGCTTTAGGATCGAGCGGCAGTGTGTCTACACGCCAGCAGGATGCTTCTGCGCGGCGAATTGCGGTGTTAAGTACAAGATCGACAATCAGCCCTTCTGTCTTGCCTGTAATCGGCTCCTCATAGACGTGCTTACGCCATGCCTCAATCTGTTCATCGCTCGGAAATGCAAGTGTGCATTTGTTGACTTTGACCTTGCCCTTCCTCGACTCAACAGACTTTACTTCATGGGAGCGGCTGCTGTTGTGCGAGCCAGCCATGTAGGTACTGGTAATGGTTGGAACAAGGAACGGCTCGCGCAGCCCCTTGTCTGCGGCCCACATCTGATATTCAAGGGCGATCTGAACCCTCGAATTGACTGTTTCAGGCGACAGCTGCACGTTATTGGCCGACCAGATTCCTTTCAGCATTTCCTCTTGGTAGCGATTTATCAATACGTTGGTGTAGTCCGCAGTCATCAGGTCAACCCCCCGTAACCCGGCCCATTCCAGAGCGTTCGCGAGCCAGTAGGCGAAACTCTTCATCGATTGCCGTGAAGGTGGCAGGGGATTACGCTTTGCAGCACGCCACTTCGGATCCCAATATCCCAGCCCTCGGTCGATCAGAAACTGGTTCGGCAACCTAGCATATCCAGGCTCTGAATCAAAAATAAAAGGAAGGTGGGCAACTTTTCCGAAACCAGCCTCTTTCAATAAGGGTTGGTTAGCAAAAACCACTTTAAATCCATAATCCAGCATGTATAATTCAACCTTTATATACCTTGAGTTTACTGTGAAAACTTTTTCAGGGCAAGTGAATTTGTTCTCTCCGTATAATGCATGGTATGGCCATCTCAAAAACATGGCTTCATCGCCGTGGTATATCGCAGCGCTGGCAAGCTGGGGCATTGCGCTGTTCGAATATCTGATCCAGGTCCCGGCAAACCGCATCGGTTACACACATCTTAACCTTGGGCAACTGAAGATTCTGCAGGAAGTCATCACCCTTTCGATATTCGTGCCGTTTGCGGTGCTGTACATGAACCAGCCCTTGAAATGGGATTATCTCTATGCGGGCCTTTGCATGATGGGCGCAGTCTATTTTATTTTCAGAACCTGACCGATGAGCACACACATACATATACTGGGAATTTGCGGCACCTTCATGGGGGGCATTGCCGCGATTGCGAAACAGTCCGGCTACCGCGTCACCGGATGCGATGCCAATGTCTATCCGCCGATGAGCACCCAGCTCGAGGAACAAGGCATAGAACTCATCTCGGGCTTCGGGCTGGAACAGCTTGAGCTCAACCCGGACATCTACGTCATCGGCAATGTGGTTGCGCGCGGCAATCCGCTGATGGAGGAGATCTTAAACCGCAGTCTTCCCTATGTGTCTGGCCCGCAATGGCTCTCGGACACGCTGCTGCGCGACCGCTGGGTGCTGGGCGTGGCCGGCACGCATGGCAAGACCACGACATCTTCGATGCTTGCGTGGATACTCGAGCATGCAGGGCTGCATCCGGGTTTCCTGATCGGCGGCGTGCCGCAGAATTTCGACATTTCCGCGCGCATCACCGAGTCGCCTTTCTTCGTGATCGAGGCCGATGAATATGACACGGCCTTCTTCGACAAGCGTTCCAAATTTGTGCACTACCACCCGCGCACCGCGATACTCAACAATCTCGAGTTCGATCACGCGGACATCTTTGCCGACCTTGCCGCGATCGAGACGCAGTTCCACCATCTGGTGCGCACCGTGCCGGGTAACGGGCTGATCGTCTGCAATGGCCGCGAGGAATCGTTGCGCCGCGTGTTAAAACGCGGGTGCTGGACGCCGGTCGAGACTTTCGGAGATGCCGATGGGTGGAGCATCGACGGCGGGAACCGTATCTTTCTGAACGGCGAGACTCAGGGAGCGCTGAGCTGGGAGCTGCTGGGCGAACACAACCGCATGAATGCGCTTGCAGCGCTTGCTGCCGCGCGCCATGCGGGCGTTCCTGTTGCGCTTGGCCTGGAGGCCTTGTCTCTTTTCAGGAACGTGAAGCGACGCATGGAGGTGCGCGGCATCATAAACAATATTACCGTATATGACGATTTCGCGCACCATCCCACCGCGATAGAAACCACGCTGAATGGACTGCGCAGCAAGGCGGGCAATGCGCGCATCCTTGCGGTTCTCGAGCCGCGCTCGAATACCATGAAGCTGGGCGTGATGAAGGATGCGCTGCCGGACAGCCTGAAGGAGGCGGACCGGGTTTTCTGTTATTCAGGGAATCTCGACTGGGATGCAAAGGATGCGCTGTCTCCGCTGGGCGAGAAGGCTCATGTGGAGAGCGATCTTGATGCACTGGTCGAGGCGATCGCGAAGACTGCGCGTTCAGGCGACCATATCCTGGTGATGAGCAACGGCGGATTTGGCGGCATACACGAGAAGCTGCTCAAGAGATTGCAGAGCTGACGGCTAAGCCTCTTTGTTTTCCAGATTCAGCTCCTGTATCTTGCGCGTCAGGGTGTTGCGCCCTATGCCAAGCAGTGTGGCAGCCTCGATGCGGCGCCCGTGCGTGTGGTGCAGCGCCTGCAGAATCAGCGTGCGCTCGAACTGACCGAGCAGGCTGTCCATGATGCCATCGTCTTTGCGCTGCAACGCGGCCTCGACCTGATTTGCCAGCAAGGCGTTCCAGTCTCCCTGTGCCGATGCCGTGTTTTCGGTGTTGCGCCACTCGGGCGGCAGATCGGCGATCTCGATGACTTGCGAAGGGGTCATCACGGTCAACCAGTGGCACAGGTTTTCGAGCTGGCGCACGTTGCCCGGGAAGTCCTGCGCACTCAAATGCTGCAGGACCGCTTCGCTGAACTGCTTCTGATCGACAGACAATTCGCGCGCGCTTTTTTGCAGAAAAAACTTTGCGAGCAGGGGGATGTCTTCCCTTCTTTCCCGAAGCGGCGGCAGGCGCAGCCGGATCACGTTCAGCCTGTGAAACAGGTCCTCGCGGAAAAGACCCTGTTTGACGCGCTCCTCCAGATTCTGATGCGTTGCAGTGATGATGCGCACGTTGGCCTTGATCGGCTGATGCCCGCCCACGCGATAAAAATTGCCGTCAGACAGCACGCGCAGCAGACGTGTTTGCAGCTCGGAGGGCATGTCGCCTATCTCGTCCAAAAACAGCGTGCCGCCTTCGGCCTGTTCGAATCGTCCGTGCCTGGTCGCGGCAGCTCCGGTGAAGGCGCCCCGTTCATGACCGAACAATTCGGATTCGAGCAGATCCCTGGGGATGGCGGCGGTGTTGATCGCGATGAACGGCTTGTCGGCGCGCGGGCTGTGGCGGTGCAGGGCGCGCGCGACCAGCTCCTTTCCCGACCCGGATTCCCCGTTGATCAGCACGGTCGCATGGGATTGGGAAAGCCTGCCGATCGCACGAAAAACATCCTGCATCGCAGGCGCGTGCCCCAGGATATCCGCGACCACTTCGACCTGACCTGTCTCTGCCGACTTGCTGCGGCTCTGTTCCAGTGCGCGGCGTATCAGGTCGACTGCGTGATTGATGTCGAATGGCTTGGGCAGATACTCGAATGCGCCGCCCTGAAATGCAGACACCGCGCTTTCCAGGTCGGAATAGGCGGTCATGATGATGACGGGTATCAAGGGGTGGCGCTGATGCAGTTCATGCAGAAAATCCAGGCCGGAACGGCCAGGCATGCGTATGTCGCTCAAGACCACCTGGGGCAATTCATGGCTCAGGGCGCGCAGCGCATCGTCCGCGTTCGCAAAACTTGCAAATTCGATGTCAGCGCGTGCAAGGGATTTTTCCAGCACCCATCGTATTGATCGGTCATCGTCGATTATCCAGACTGGTTTCATAATTGGCAGGCCATCCATGTAGTTGTGTATTTGATAAGTCTGTCATGCGTTTGCATGCAAGGGCAGCATCACGGTGAAGCAGGTGCATCCCGGCTCGCTGTCAAACTCGATGGTGCCGCGGTGCTGGCTGACGAAATCCTGGGCCAGGGTCAGGCCCAGTCCGTGCCCGTCGGCGCGACCGGACACCAGTGGGTAAAAAATCTTGTCCTTCATTTCGGGTGCGATGCCCGGGCCGTTGTCTATGATCTGCACCATGATGGCCAGACGATGGCGTTGTTTGAACAGGGTCACCTGGCGCGCAATCCGGGTGCGCAAAATGATGCGCCCATGTCCTTGCATCGCCTGTGCGGCATTGCGCACGATATTGAGCATCACTTGGATCAGCTGTTCCTTGTCGCCTATCAGATCAGGCAGACTGAGATCGTAGTCGCGTTTGATGGCAAGCCCTTCCGGTATCTCGGCCAGCACGACCGAACGCACGCGTTCCAGCACCTCGTGGATGTTCAGCGCGCTGTGCCGGATGTTGCCTTGCGGCGTGAGCAGTTTTTCCATCAGGGTGCGAAGGCGGTCTGCTTCCTGCACGATGACTTGGGTGTATTCGCGCAAAGCGGGTTTGTCGAGCTCCTGTTCGAGCAGCTGCGCAGCACCTCTTATGCCTCCCAGGGGGTTCTTGATTTCATGTGCAAGATTGCGCAGCAACAGGCGGCTTGCCTGGGTCTGGTCCAGCATCTGTTCTTCACGCGCGAGTTTCAGAGGCCTGTCCATCGGATGGAATTCCAGTACCAGATTGGGCTTTTCAAACCGCACCGGTGTGACGGTGCCGCGCACATGCAGCTTGTTGTGCGTATGGGTCATCAGCATCAGGTCGTGCTCGATATAGCTTGCATTGCTCTGCAAGGCGCGCTGCATCGCATTGGCGAGTTGGCCGGTGTCGGTGAATACCATCTGCAACGGGTTGTTGAGCAGATTCTTGCCGCTCACTTCGAACAGATTTTCGGCAGCGGGATTCAGATACACGACGTGCAGGGTCTCATCCACCAGGATGACGGCGGTGGTGAGGTAATCTAGTGTGAGGTGTGAGAAGTCAGGCATGTAAATTTTAAAGCAAAGATCATGCCTGATGGGGCTGCTATTTCAGTTTTGAAATTTCTGCCTTCAGCGCATCGACATTGCCCTGATGCAACTCGACCTGACGGTTTAACGCATCTATCTTTCCCGGCTATTTGGAGTTGCCCGATTTCAGATCCTGTTTGGCGGTGCTGAGCAGGCCTTCCTAGGTTTTCAGCTCGTCTTCAAGGATTTTTTTGCGCGTGCCATCGCGTTCCTTCTGGGTTGCGCCATTGACTTTGGGGAAGTCTTGCGGGGTGTCGCGGGATCGTTCGCGCGATGCATCGGAAGGGGGCAGCAGATTGAGGCGTTTGCCGCCCTTGATCGGTGTGCTGGAATAGGTCACATGGCCATCGGCATCCACTGCCTTGTATATGTCGGCCTGGGCTGCGAGGGGGATCAGGCACAACAGCACGCATGCATACTTCATCACAAATCTCCTGCGAAAAGACCGGATGAGTATAGGGCATGCCCACTTCCCTGACAAATTGTTTGAGGAATGGCAAATTTCGGGCGTAAAAAAAACGGGGCACAAGGCCCCGCTTTTCAACCAGGTAAAATCTAAGCGGGACACGAGGCCCCGTTTTCAACCCGGGAAATCAGATGCTGTAGTACATGTCGAATTCGACAGGGTGGGTCGTCATGCGCAGGCGCGTGACTTCATCCATCTTCAATGTGATGTAGGCATCGATGAAATCGTTCGAGAATACGCCGCCGCGGGTCAGGAACTCGCGATCCTTGTCCAGATGGGCCAGGGCTTCATCCAGAGAAGTGCACACGGTAGGGATCTTTGCGTCTTCTTCCGGCGGCAGATCGTACAGATTCTTGTCAGCGGGGTCTCCGGGGTGAATCTTGTTCTGTATGCCATCAAGGCCCGCCATCATCAGAGCTGCAAAGCACAGATAAGGGTTCGCAGTCGGATCGGGGAAGCGCGTTTCGATGCGTCGAGCCTTCTCGCTCGGCACATGCGGAATGCGGATCGAAGCGGAGCGGTTCTTGGCCGAGTAGGCGAGCTTGGTCGGCGCTTCGTAGTGAGGCACAAGGCGCTTGTAGGAGTTCGTGCCGGGGTTGGTGATCGCGTTCAGCGCCTTGGCATGCTTGATGATGCCACCGATGTAGTAGAGCGCGGTCTCGGACAGGCCTGCATAGCCGTTGCCTGCGAACAGGTTTTTACCGCCTTTCCAGATGGACTGGTGCACATGCATGCCCGAGCCGTTATCGCCGACGATGGGCTTGGGCATGAAGGTGGCTGTCTTGCCGTATTGGTGCGCGACATTGTGCACCACATATTTCAGCACCTGGGTCTGATCGGCGCGGCGCACCAGCGTGTTGAATTTCGTGCCAATTTCGCATTGGCCGGCGGTTGCCACTTCGTGATGATGCACTTCGACTTCGATGCCGATGTCTTCGAGCGCAAGACACATCGCTGCGCGGATGTCGTTCAGGCTGTCTACAGGAGGAACGGGGAAGTAGCCGCCTTTTACCGTAGGACGGTGTCCGGTATTTCCGCCATCGAATTTTTCTGCAGAAGACCAGGCGGCTTCCTCGGAATTGACCTTGACGAAGCAGCCAGACATGTCGATCTGCCAGTTCACCGAGTCGAAGATGAAGAATTCCGGTTCGGGGCCGAAGTAAGCGGTGTCGCCGATGCCGCTGGATTGCAGATAGGCTTCTGCACGCTTTGCAATCGAGCGCGGGTCGCGGTCATAGCCCTTGCCGTCGGTCGGCTCGATCACGTCGCAGGTGAGCACCAGCGTGTTTTCATCCATGAACGGATCGATATAGGCGGTTGCCGGATCAGGCATCAACAGCATGTCCGAGGCTTGTATGCCCTTCCAGCCGGAAATCGAAGAGCCGTCGAACGCATGGCCATCTTCGAATTTGCCCATGTCCACATATTTTGCGGGCACGCCGACATGCTGCTCCTTGCCGCGTGTATCCGTAAAACGAAAATCCACGAATTTGACATCGTGATCCTTGATCATTTGCAACACATCTTTTGCCGACAACGACATAGCTCTCTCCCAAAAGTATCAATCAAAAATGAACCCGAAAATATCTTATGCAGAAAGCGTGCCAGTCCGATCTGCATGTCAGACTGCCATTGTGCCACAAGCCTGCGAGGTAACACAAAAATTAATGGCACCAAAATAGGGCGTGCGCTCTAGAGTTTTGCACTATTATTGTGCATGATTCGCGTGGACATGGATCGCGCGGAACAGGGGGTCGCCCATCGCCAGTTCATTGCATCGCGCCTGCAGCGCGTTGATTTCTGCTGCGGTGAATTTTTCTGCGGGCAGATAAAGCTCGGCATCCACGCGGCCTTCCAGATAATGAAATACCACGCGATTCTCGAGCATGGAATCGCCCAGCCGTTCGGCAAGAAGCGCCATCAGTCGAGGGCGGCTGGGCAGCTTTGCATGATGTGCGGCCTGCATGTCGTCTTCCGGATCGATGTGCACCATCACATCCAGCACATGGTGGTTCTTGAGCACCGCATGGCGTGCCGATTCGGCAATGTGATGGCCTTCTGAAACGCTGATCCTGGGATCGACCAGGATGTGCGCATCGACCAGCGCATTGTCTGCCATCTTGCGGGTGCGCAGGTCATGCAGCCCCAGCACGCCATGGGTATTGAGCAGGGTTTTCCGTATTGCCTCCACTTCTTCGGCATCCAGTCCGGTATCGATGAGTTCCGACAACGCTTCCAGCGCGAGCTTGCCGCCCATGTAGGCAATCATTATTCCGACCACGGCTGCCGCAACCAGATCGAGAAAGGCATAGCCCAGCAAATTGCCGATGATGCCCACAACCACCACCAGGGAAGAGGCGGCATCGGAACGCGCATGCCAGGCATTGGCCACCAACATCTGCGAACGCACCCTGAGCGCCATCGCCATCATGTAGCGGAACATGCCTTCCTTGGCGGCCAAGGCAAGAAGCGCGATGACAAGCCCAGGGGGGCTGATCGCGCGGAAGGCGCCAGGCTGCTGAAGGCGCATCGCGGCGGTGATCAAGAGCGCAATGCCCAAGCCTGCGAGAAAGACGCCCAGGATCAGCGTGGCTGCGGTTTCGATGCGCGCATGACCGTAGGGATGGTTGTCGTCCGCATCGCGGTTGCCGTGACGGTTGGCATACAGAACCAGCACATCGGAGAGCAGGTCGGACAACGAATGCAGACCGTCGGCCATCAAAGCCTGGGAATGTGCAAAGAACCCGCCGATAACCTGGAGCAGGGTCAGCAGGAGGTTGACGCCTATGCTGACCCAGGTGCATTTTTGCGCAACGGCATATCGCTCGGGGTGCAGCGGTTCAAAATTCTCGTCTTGTTGCATGTGATTTTTCATTTCGGTTGAGCTAGTATGCGCTTGCGGTGCGCAGCATAACGCATGATACCTTCGGAACCAACATCAAACAGAAAGAATTGCCATGGGTAAAATTACAGCCATTTTGCAGACCGCTCAGCAACGCGGCAAGGAGTTGAATCTTTCCTATGAAGGGGCGTTGTTGCCGGTCGAAGCTTACGAAATCATGCAATCTGCGCCGGGTGCGGTACTTGTGGATGTGCGCAGCCGGGCCGAGCTGGACTGGGTAGGGCGCATACCCGGTGCGGTGGAGATCGAGTGGATGACCTATCCGGGCATGAGATTCAACGAGGGCTTCATGGCGGCCCTGGAGCAGCAGGTGGACAAGGAGGCGCTGGTGCTGTTCATCTGCAGAAGCGGCGCGCGATCGCATTCTGCAGCGATGGCGGCGACACTTGCCGGTTACCGCGACAGCTACAACGTGTTGCAGGGTTTCGAAGGCGACAAAAATTCACAGGGACATCGCAACAGCCATGAAGGGTGGCGCGCAGCCGGCCTGCCCTGGATGCAGAGTTGACACGAACCCGTCATAAAAACAGATCATCCTGAATGGTGCAGGTACCCACTCGACCATGAGCGAACACAAACAATTTTTCCCAAGGCAGGTCGTAGAAACCGGATGGAACAAATGGGATTGGGCACTGCTGCCCATGGTGCTGGCCGTGCTGGTTTTGCTGGCCTATGGCGGCGAGGAGATGTCCAGGCCATACCAGTTGGGCCAGACGCTTGCGCTTTCCCTTGACCCCGAAAATTTGCCGTATTATCTGCTGCGCACGACCTTGCGCATGTTCATCGCATTGGGCGCATCGATCGTATTCAGCTGCGTGTTCGCCGTGCTGGCAACACAATACCGCGCCGCCGAAAAATTCCTGCTGCCCATGCTGGACATCCTCCAGTCGATTCCCATTTTGGGTTTTTTGTCGATCACCGTCACCGCGTTCATCGCCCTGTTCCCGGGCAGCCTGTTGGGCGTGGAGTGCGCGGCGATATTTGCGATATTCACATCGCAGGCATGGAACATGGCATTCAGCGCATATCAGGGATTTCGCACTGTTCCGACCGAGTTGAAGGAGGCGGCGAGCGTATTCAATCTCTCGCCATGGCAGCGTTTCTGGCGTCTTGAACTGCCTTTTGCCACGCCCGGACTCTTGTGGAACATGATGATGTCGATGTCGGGCGGCTGGTTCTTCGTGGTCGCATCGGAAGCCATCTCGGTATCCAATCAGAACATTAAGCTGCCCGGCATAGGCTCGTACATCGCGCTGGCCATAGAACAGCGCAATCTTCATGCGATTGCCTGGGCCATCTTCGCGATGCTGGTGGGCGTGATCCTCTATGACCAGTTCTTCTTCAGGCCTTTGCTTGCCTGGGCGGACAAGTTCAGATTCGAGGAATCAGGCAGTGAAACGGCACAGGAGTCCTGGCTTTTGAACTGGTTGCGCAAGACCGAGCGCACCCAGGGCATTGCGCTTGCGGTAAGCAGCATGCTGGAACGCTCATTCGTGCTGCTTCGCCATGGCTACGACGGCACCTCGATACGCGCAAGGCCGCTGGCGAGATCGGCCACTCCAGAGCGCATTTGGGATGCGATTTTGGCCGCGATCGTGTTTTATGCGTTGTGGACGCTTGTCCATTTCATCCATGCAGAGGTGAGCTGGGGCGAAGTCGGACTGGCTTTCATGATGGGTTTTTACACCATGGTTCGCGTGGTCGTGCTGATATTTCTGGCAGCGCTCGTATGGATACCGGTGGGAGTCTGGATCGGCATGAATCCGAGGATAGCCGGCCGTGCGCAGGCGATCATACAGTTTCTGGCCGCCTTTCCAGCCAACCTGATGTTCCCGGTGGTGGTGTTTTTGCTCGTGCGCTACCATCTCAATCCGGACATCTGGCTCTCGCCATTGATGATACTCGGCACGCAATGGTATATCCTGTTTAACGTGATCGCGGGCGCTTCCACCATTCCGACCGAATTGCGTTATGCCGCGAAGAATCTCGGCCTCTCGGGCATGTTGAAGTGGCGCCGCTATCTGCTCCCCGCAATCTTTCCAAGCTTCGTCACGGGAGCCATCACCGCATCGGGCGGCTCATGGAATGCCAGCATCGTTGCCGAGTATGTGACCTGGGGCAACACGACCTTGAAGGCGCATGGCATCGGCAGCTACATCGCCGAGATGACCGCCAGCGGCGACTTCCCGAGGATCGCGCTGGGCATCGGCGTCATGTGCATATTTGTAATGGGATTCAACCATTTTATCTGGCGCAGACTCTATCGCATGACAGAGAATCGCCTGCATTTTTAGGGATATTCATCCATGAGTTCACCTATCATCGAGCTTAAATCGGTCGGCAAATCTTTTCTTTCTGCGGACGGTTCGGCAAGGGCCGTGCTTGAAAACGTCGACTTCACGCTCAACGAAGGGGAGATTGTCGCCTTGCTCGGCAAATCAGGCTCGGGCAAGTCGACCATGCTGCGCATCATGGCGGGACTGATCCCCGCGGACCATGGTCAGGTGCTCTATCGCGGCTTGCCGCTTTACGGTCCCGCAAACGGGATCAGCATGGTCTTCCAATCCTTTGCGCTGTTTCCCTGGCTTACCGTTCAGAAAAACGTGGAGCTGGGGCTGGAAGCCAAGGGGATGTCGCCCGACGAAAGGATACAACGCGCAAAATCCGCGATCGAACTGATCGGCCTGTCGGGTTTCGAGGGTGCGCTTCCGCGCGAATTGTCGGGCGGCATGAGGCAGCGGGTGGGCATTGCGCGCGCCCTGGTGATGGAGCCCGAAGTGCTGCTGATGGACGAGGCGTTTTCCGCGCTCGACGTGCTGACGGGAGAACGTTTGCGCGAAGACATCCTGGAATTGTGGGAAGACGGACGCCTTCCCACCAAGGCCATGCTGGTCGTCTCGCACAACATCGAGGAGGCGGTCATGATGGCCGATCGGGTGCTGGTTTTCGCAAGCGACCCGGGGCGCGTGCGCGATGAATTGCAGGTCAAGCTTCCCCGTCCAAGAGAAGTGGAAGGGCCCGAAGTGCGCAGCCTGATCGACAAGGTGTACGGGTTGATGACAACGGGCGCGTTGCGCACCGGGCGCATGGCCGACAAGGGTGTGAAGATGGGCATAGGAGACCGACTGCCGGAGGTCGGCATTTCGCGCATGGAAGGCACGCTGGAAATCCTTGCGGACGAGCCCTTCCTGGGACGCGCGGATTTGCCCAAGCTCGCCGAGAAGACGGAGCTTAGCGATCACGAGCTGCTCGATGTGGCAAGCTCGCTGACGCTCCTGGGATTCGCGCTTCTGGAACAGGGCGACATCATGCTCACGCCATTGGGATTGAAATATGCGCAGGCCGACAATTCGGAGAGAAAAATCATCTTCGGACATCAGCTCCTGGAAAATGTGCCGCTGATCGCCTACATACGTCACGGTCTGGTGCAGGACCCCTCCGGAGACCTGCACGAGGATCTGTTCCTGAAACTGTTGCGCTTCACGCTGAGCGAGGCGGACACGCTGTCTGCATTGCGCGTTGCGATCGAGTGGGGGCGTTATGGAGAGCTCTTCGAATACGATTTCAACACCGGCATACTGAACATGCCCAAAGACGAGGAAATCGCGGCGGAATAGGCAGCAAACCTATCTGCGCGCATAGGCGTGCACTGCCGCGTAAACCAGCAGCACCACCGCCAGACTGGACAGGAATCCCGCAAGCACATCGGCCGGGAAATGCGCGCCCAGGCTGATTCTGGACAGACCTACCCAGAGCACGAAAAAGGCGCCTGCCATGCGCGCATATTTGTTGAGCACAGGCCACAGGCTGGCCGTGCAAAGCATTGCAAACGAGGAATGGCCGCTGGGCAGGCTGTGGTGATATTCCGCAATTCCGACTATGTGCACCGTGCCTTGCGGCAGCGCCAAAGGCGGGCGGGGAAAGTCGAGCAGCGGCTTGAGCGCCCCGATCAGCAGTCCATCGAGCAGATAGGCGATGCTGAATACCGTGATGACAGTGAGCCAGCGCCCCGTTTTTTGGCGATCCTTTGCGACGTCATGCAGCGCAAACAGGACAATGATCCCGATGTAGAAAGGGAAAAGCGCGTGCTCGCCAAGTTTCGTTCCAAGCAGCATGAACTGATCTAGATAAGCCGAGTGCACATCGTTGACTGCATGAAACAGCCAGATGTTCGCGCCTCCCCAGTCATACAGAATTTCCTTCATGGCGCTAGGCAAACAGCGCAGACATCCACATGGCGACGCCGCCCAGGGCTGACACTCCCGCTACAACGAACAGCCATTTTTTCCGGGTCAAGACTGTCACGGAGGCCAGTGAAATCGCGATCTGTATCAGCGTCATCGCCTGCGCCAGTTTGTGGTGAGGATGCAGCATCTGTTCGCTTGCCTGGTTGGCTTTCTCGGATTCCGCTTCGAGCGCTTCGGCCTTGAGCTTGATCTCCTTCTTGTCGGCCTCGTATTTCTTGATCTTGTCGCTGTAGTATACGCGCTTCTGTTCTGTGGAGAGGTCGGCAGCAAGTTCCATTAGATGCCCCTTGTTTCTCTTGGACTCATAAAAATTCCACTGGTCGGAAGCCTGCGCCTTCTTAAGCACCGCCTCGTTTTTCAGCAGCATGGCTTCATTCTGGGTCGCCCCGCCCTGGTAACTGACGATCGCGCCTATGGACGCCAGTATGGCGGTGAAAATGGCGACCTGTCCGCCCAGGCGGTCGCCGCCCTGCGCGTGGTGCTCGACTGCGTGGTCGTGTGCGCCGTGCACATGAAATCCATCTCCTGACATTATTCTTGCTCCTGAAGTTAAATCAATTTAAGTTTAATCTGCCGCATTGGATCGGGAAACGATTCACGATTCAGGCCGGTAGTCGATGATCAGCGGCGCATGGTCGGAGAAGCGCTGATCCTTGTAGATGCTGGCGGCCTTTGCGCGTTGCGCCAGGGCGGGGGTGGCAATCTGGTAGTCGATGCGCCAGCCGACATTTTTTGCCCAGGCCTGGCCGCGATTCGACCACCAGGTATAGGCTTCCAGCTCCGGATGTACCGACCGGAAGACATCGACAAAGCCTGCTTCGTCGAACAATTCCGTCAGCCATTCGCGTTCCTCGGGCAGGAAGCCCGAATTTTTCTTGTTGCCGCGCCAGTTCTTCAGGTCGATCTCCCTGTGCGCGATGTTCCAGTCCCCGCAGATCACGACTTCGCGGCCGCTGGCCCGCAGTTCTTTCAGGTGCGGCAGGAAGGCCGCCATGAATTTGAATTTGACGGCCTGTCTTTCCTCGCCGCTCGATCCCGATGGCAGATATACCGAGACTGCGCTGAAATCCTCGAAGTCCGCGCACAGGTAACGCCCTTCGACATCGAACTCGGTTATTCCCAGCCCCGCAACGATCTGGCGGGGTTTCTGGCGGCTATAAATACCGACGCCGCTGTAGCCTTTCTTCTCGGCATAATGAAAACACCCCTGATAACCCGCCGGGTTCAACATCTCTTCGGTCATGTCGGCAGTCTGCGCCTTGAGCTCCTGCAGGCAAACGATGTCTGCATCCTGATGTGACAGCCATTCATAAAATCCCTTGCTGGCCGCGGATCTGATGCCATTCAGGTTGACGGAGATGATGCGCATGAAAAAATTCCAATGTATAGTCAGCGCGCGATTATAATGCTTCCCGATGGCATCTCATATCCAAGGACATGTTTAATTTCAGACAAGACTTCATCCGCTTCGCGGTGGACCAGAAAGTCCTGCGCTTTGGCGAGTTTCAAACCAAGGCCGGGCGCCTGTCTCCCTATTTCTTCAACGCCGGATTGTTCAACGACGGCGACTCCCTGAGAAACCTGTCGCAGTTTTATGCCCAGGCCATTCTGGCCGCCGACTTGCCGTTCGACATGTTGTTCGGGCCGGCCTATAAAGGCATCGCGCTGGCTGCAGGTGCCGCGATCGCGCTGTCGGAACAGGGACGCAATGTGCCTTATTGCTACAACCGAAAAGAAGCCAAGGATCACGGCGAGGGGGGCACCACGGTAGGCGCGAAACTCGAGGGGCGCGTGCTGATCATAGACGACGTCATTTCTGCAGGAACCTCGGTGCGCGAGTCCATCGAGCTGATACGCAATGCGGGGGCTGAGCCCTGTGGGGTCGTGATTGCGCTGGACCGCATGGAGCGAGGGCTGGGCGATCTGTCGGCGGTGCAGGAAGTCAGGGAAACTAATGCGATTCCGGTCATCGCGATCGCCACGCTTGCCGATCTCCTGGGCTATTTGCAGGGCGAGCCGGAGATGGCGGAAAATCTGTCCGCGGTGCGCGCCTATCGCGATCTTTACGGGGTGGAAGATGAACAGGTATAGCTTGCTTGCAAGCCTGATCGCCGTTGTCAGCCTGCCTGTCTTGGCGGATACGTACAAGTGGGTCGATGATCGCGGCGTCACTCACTATTCCAGTACCCTGCCGCCCGAATATGCCAGCAAGAATCGCCAGATATTGAACAAGTCAGGCGTGGTGATCAGGACGCAGGATGTGCTGACGCCTGATGAACGGCGCGCGAAACAAACGGAGTCGGCCAAGGTCAGCGCGGATGAAGCGGCGGCAAGAGATCAGAAGCGTTACGACAAATCCCTGGTCGACAGCTACAGCAGCGTGGACGAGATTGAACTTGCGCGCAGCCGCAGCATGCAGCAACTGGATGCGGGCATCACGAGCATCAACTCGCAGATTGCGATGGTAGCAAACCATCTGTCCGATCTGAAAAAAGAAGTGGCTGACCGGCGCAAGGCAAACAAGAAGGTTCCGCCTTTCATGCTCAACGAAATCAAGGAATCGGAGGATCGCTTGAGCGGTTTGCAACAGGACTTGGACAAGAGCAAGGCCAAAAAGGCAGAGACGCAGGCGCGTTTCGAAGCAGAAAAAGCGCGCTACAAGGAGCTCACCGGGAAATAGTTTCTTCAGGCCGTCAGGCGCAGCAGCGCTTCCCGATATTTTTCGGCAGTCTTTTGCAGCACTTCTTCCGGTATGTTTGGAGCCGGTGCCTTCTTGTTCCAGCCTGAAGACTCGAGCCAGTCTCGCACGAACTGCTTGTCGAAACTCGGCGGATTGCTCCCCACATGATACGACTCGGCAGGCCAGAAGCGCGAGGAATCGGGAGTCAGCGCTTCGTCGATCAGATAAAGCTTTCCTTCATCATCCACGCCGAATTCAAATTTGGTATCAGCGATGAGGATGCCACTGGTCGCCGCATAATTTGCCGCCTCGACATACAATGCGATCGCCGCATCCCTGACCTCGGCTGCGCGCGACTCTCCCAGCAGGCGTTCGGCTTCCTCATAGGAGATATTTTCGTCGTGCTCGCCCACCGCGGCCTTGGTGGAAGGGGTGAAGAGCGGTTGTGGAAGCTTTTCGGCCTCGCGCAAGTTGGGCGGCAGGCTGATGCCGCAGACCTTGCCTGTCTTCCGGTAATCCTTCCATCCGGATCCCACCAGATACCCGCGCACAATGGCTTCGATCGGCAAAGGCTTCAGCTTGCTGGTCACAAACGCGCGGCCCCTTACCTGTTCCTGTTCTTCGGCGCCCTTGACCACGGACTCGGGGGTGATCCCGGTCAGGTGGTTGGGGATGATGTGGCCGAGTTTTTCAAACCAGAAATTCGACATCGCGGTGAGCACCGCGCCCTTGCCGGGAATCGGGTCGGGCAGAATCACGTCGAATGCCGACAGCCGGTCGGTTTGCACGATCAGCAGATGTTTCGCATCCACTTCATAGAGATCGCGCACCTTGCCGCGGTGCAGCAAGGGCAGGCTGGTCAGGTTGGATTCATGCAATGCGGACGCTCCCATGATCTGGACAGCCTTGATGTCAAACGCCCTTGTGGTAACCCACCACGCGCTCGACTTCGTTTTTGGAACCCAGTATCACCGGCACGCGCTGGTGCAGGCCGGTTGGCGTGACTTCCATGATGCGTTCGCGGCCGGTCGAGCTCATGCCGCCTGCCTGTTCCACGATGAACGACATCGGATTCGCCTCGTACATCAGGCGCAGTTTGCCGGCCTTCGAGGGATCCTTGGTGTCGAACGGATACATGAAGATGCCGCCGCGCGTCAGAATGCGGTGCACTTCGGCGACCATGGAGGCCACCCAGCGCATGTTGAAATTCTTTTCGCGGCCGCCGTCCTTGCCCTTCACGCATTCCTCGACATAGCGCTGCACGGGCTTTTCCCAGAAGCGCTGGTTGGACATGTTGATCGCGAATTCCTGAGTGTCGGCCGGAATCTGCATGTTCGGATGGGTCAGGAAGAAGTCACCCACGTCGCGATCCAGCGTGAAGCCGTTTACGCCGTTTCCTGTGGTGAGCACCATCATGGTGTTCGGGCCGTACAGCGCATAGCCTGCACACACCTGCTTGGTGCCGGGCTGCAGGAAATCCGCTGCGGTGGGGGTGGTGATGCCTTCCGGGCAGCGCAGGATCGAGAATATCGTGCCGACCGAAATGTTCACGTCGATATTGGATGATCCGTCCAGCGGGTCGAAGGTGATCAGGTATTTGCCCTTGGGGTATTGGGCAGGGATGTGATAGATGTCGTCCATCTCCTCGGAGGCCATCGCGGCCAGATGACCGCCCCATTCGTTGGCCTTGATGAACACCTCGTTGGTGATGATGTCGAGCTTCTTTTGCGTCTCGCCCTGCACGTTTTCGCTGCCCGCGCTGCCCAGCACGCCGATCAGCGCGCCCTTGTTCACGTCGTGTGCAATCTGTTTGCAGGCGGAGACAACGTCGTTCAAAAGCCCGGTGAATTCACCGCTGGCATTGGGTATGTGGCGTTGTTCTTCGATGATGAATTGGATCAGGCTCTTGCTCATTCGTTTTATCCTTGTCGTACAGGGTTGAAATTTTGAACCCGTGATTATACCGCTTTTTGGGATGGTTTGCGTATCCGATTATTCGGGCTAAATCAGTGCTTCCTTAGATTAAAGGGGCCAAATCATATATAGTTCGCGGATGATGAGGAAGAGTATGCATTTTTTGACTGGAAACCGGACCAGGGTGGGCAGGGCATGAAAATCCTCGTCGTTAGACTTTCGTCTCTGGGTGATATCCTGCACCTTTTTCCGGCCATCAGCGATCTGCGCGGCCGTTTCCCTGACGCTGAAATACACTGGCTGGTTGAGCCCGCCTTTTCGGAAATGGCAGGCTGGCATTCGGCTGTCGACAAGGTGATTGCTGTCCCGCTCAGGCGTTACAAGAAAACCTGGTGGAAGATGCCGAACCTGTTGCGCAACCTGAAGAAACAACTGCGGGCGGAGCACTACGATCTCGTGATCGATGCGCAGGGGCTGCTCAAGAGCGCGGTGCTCTCGAGCCTTGCAGGAATCGATGTATATGGTTTTGATGCGGGCAGCGCCCGCGAATCCCTCGCATCGCGGTTCTACAGGAAGACCGCATCGGTCTCGCATGGTCTGCATGTCATAGAGAAGAACCGCATGCTCATGGCCGGCCTCTTCAATGCCGACATCAGCCGGCCTGCCGATTTCGGTCTCGGGGCATTCCGCCAGATGCGGATGGCTCAAGGCCTTGCGGAGCATCTTAAATTTATGGTTGAAAAACCCTGCATCGTGCTACTGCACGGCACGACCTGGAACAGCAAATACTGGCCGGAAGCCTCCTGGCAGGAACTGGTGCGGCGGCTTGGCCGGCAGGGCTTTCTATGCCTTTTGCCCTGGGGGAATGAGGCTGAACATCAGCGAGCGTTGAGGATTTCCGACGATAGCGCGAAGGTGCTGCCAAGGCTTGCGCTCGATGAACTGGCAGGCGTGTTGCTGCATGCCAGGGGATTTGTCAGCGTCGAGACGGGCATAGGCCATTTGGCCTCGGTTCTGGATGTCCCGGGCATCATGTTGCATGGTCCGACAGATCCGAACTACAGCGGAATACTTGGAAAGTCCTGTCTGCACATCACAAGCGGCCTCGCGTGTTCGCCGTGCTTCAAACGGGACTGTCCCATCCTCGATCCGCTGATCGGAATCCCGCCGTGCCAGCAGGCAATCAGCGCTGAATCGGTCTTTCAAGAATGCATGGAGCGCTTCGATACGGCGCTCGAATAGCGTGCGTGCTAGAATTTGAACGATATAACTTCCGGTAGCGCTCATGAACCAATATTCCCCGCTGATCTCGGCCGCAGTCACCATGCTGCTGGCGCTGATCCTGACCTTGAGCAAGCATGGCACGATAGAGGACATCCCCAACGAGCGTTCGCTGCACGATAAGCCGATTCCGCGCACCGGAGGCATCGCGCTGATGGCGGGCATCATGTCGGGCTGGGTGCTGCTGTTCAAATTCTGGTCCTGGTGGGTCGTTATCCCGATGCTCGGGCTTTTCCTTATGTCGCTGGTCGATGACGTGCGGGGCCTGAAGCCCGCAACGAGGCTGGCGGGCCACTTCGCGGCAGCGATTTGCGTGGTGCTGGGATCGGGTATCGGCTGGATGTGGATGCTGCCGGTCCTGCTCTATGTCGTGTGGATGACCAACCTCTATAACTTCATGGACGGGTCGGATGGCCTTGCGGGCGGCATGGCGCTGATGGGTTTCAGCTTCTACGGGATCGCAGCGCTGATGGGCGGCGACACTTCCTTTGCGATGCTGAGTTTCACGGTCGGTGCGGCAGCCATGGGATTTTTGTATCACAATTTCCATCCTGCAAAAATCTTCATGGGCGATGCGGGCTCCATCCCGCTGGGATTTCTCGCCGCAGCCTTCGGCGTGCTGGGCTGGCATCATGGACTTTGGACTTTCTGGTTCCCGCTTCTGGTGTTCTCTCCTTTCGTTGCCGATGCGACGTTGACGCTATTGAAGCGCATGCGCAATAAAGAAGCACTATCCGTTGCGCATTGCAGTCATTACTATCAGCGGCTGGTGAAGATGGGCTGGGGGCATCGCAATACCGCGGTTGCCGAGTATGTGCTGATGGTGTTGGCAGGCATCTCGGCGTTGATGGGGCTGCACATGGATGCCTCCGGGCAGGGCAACCTGCTGGCCTTCTGGGCGGCCATCTACCTGGGCTTGAGCATGTGGGTGGACAGGCGCTGGCGCGAAAAGGAAAGCCGGGATGCTGCGTAAGTCGAACATACGGACTGTGCTTGCGATCGTTCACGACATCGTCGCGGCGGCCGCAGCCTGGATGCTTGCCTATCTCTTGCGCTTCAACTTCGATCTGCCAGCAAATTTCAGCGCGGAGCTGCAACATACGCTGATCTGGGTCATGCTGCTCGAGGTGGCGACATTCTGGGGCATGGGCCTGTATCGGGGGATCTGGCGCTATGCGAGCCTGAACGATTTGCGCCGCATTTTGCTTGCGGTACTGCTTGCCGCAACGGCGATCCCGTTCGTGCTTTGGATGGCAAGAAGCCATCTGGTCGTGCCGCGCTCGGTGCTGGTGCTGAATCCGCTGCTTCTGATGCTTTTCATGGGCGGCAGCAGGGTGCTTTACAGGACCTGGAAGGAGACCCGCTTTCGCGGGCATCTGCATCTGTCCGGCGAGCCTGTGCTCGTGCTCGGGGCGGGAGATGCGGCCGTTGCGCTCTCGAAGGATCTGGCAAAGAATCCGGTCTGGCAGCTGGTGGGTTTTCTGGACGACGACCCCGAAAAGCAGGGGCATACCCTGAACGGCGTGAAAGTGCTGGGAGGCTTGGATGCGCTTTCCCGCTGGGTCGAGCATTTCGGCATAGAGCGCGTCATCATCGCGATGCCCTCGTCCTCGCACCAGCAACGCCAGCGCGTGATCCAGCTTTGCAACGAGGCGAAGGTTCAGGTGCTCACCGTTCCCTCCTTCGACGATCTGATGAGCGGCAGGGTGGCTGTGTCGCAGCTTCGTGCGATCGAGCTGGATGATCTGCTGGGGCGCGATCCGGTATTGCTCGACACCGCAGGATTAAATGAACTGCTTCATGAAAAGTCGGTGATGGTGACCGGAGCGGGCGGCTCGATCGGTTCGGAGCTATGCCGCCAGATCGCGCGTTTTTCTCCTGCAAGGCTGGTGCTGTTCGAGCTCAGCGAATTTGCGCTCTACACGCTTGAGCAGGAGCTTCAGCAGGCCTATCCTTCCTTGAACCTTGTCTGTGTGGTGGGCGATGTGCGCGACATGGCGAGGGTCGAGGAAGTCATGGCGCTCCACCGGCCTGTCGCGCTGTTCCATGCGGCAGCCTACAAGCATGTGCCGATGATGGAGCGGCACAATGCCTGGCAGGCGATACGCAACAACGTGCTGGGGACATACACGGTGGCAATCGCCGCAAGGCGTCATGATGTGAAAAAATTCGTGATGATCTCGACGGACAAGGCAGTCAATCCGACCAACGTGATGGGATCTTCGAAACGCCTGGCCGAGATGGTATGCCAGGCCTTGCAGGAGGGCGATGCGACGCGCTTTGTGATCGTGCGGTTCGGCAATGTGCTGGGCAGCACGGGTAGCGTGATCCCGAAATTCAGGGAGCAGATCGCAAGGGGCGGGCCTGTGACCGTCACCCATCCCGAGATCACGCGCTACTTCATGTCCATACCCGAAGCGGCGCAACTCGTTCTGCAGGCTGGGCTGATGGGGAAAGGCGGCGAGATCTTCGTGCTCGACATGGGGGAACCCGTGAAGATCGTGGACCTTGCTCGCGATTTGATCCGTCTGTCCGGTTTCACCGAGGACGAAATTAAAATCGAATTTTCGGGCCTGCGCCCAGGCGAAAAACTGTATGAAGAATTGCTGGCAGACAACGAGCACACGCTGCCCACGCTGCACCCCAAGCTGCGCATCGCAAAGGCCAGACAGGCGGATCGTGCATGGCTGGAAAGACTGCTCGCGTGGACCGATGTTGCTACCATGCCGGATGATGAAGTGAGGATTGCGCTTCAGACCTGGGTGCCGGAATATCAACCCCAGAAATGAAGCTGTCTGTCATCATCATTACCAAAAATGAGGCAGCCAACATTCGTGACTGCATCGCGTCGGTTTCTTGGGCCGACGAGATCATCGTGGTGGACTCGGGAAGTGAAGACGGCACGGCCGAAATTGCAAGAGAGATGGGTGCTGCCGTTTATGTGCATGCCGACTGGCCGGGCTTCGGCCCGCAGAAGAACCGCGCGCTGGATCATGCCAGGGGCGACTGGATATTTTCGATCGATGCGGACGAGCGCGTCACGGACGCACTGCGCGCCGAGATCGAACGGGCGATGGATGAAGCAGACGCGGACGGATATTTCTGCCCGCGTCTTTCGCAGTTCTGCGGGCGGTTCATCCATCATTCAGGCTGGTATCCGGATTATGTGTTGAGGCTTTTCAGGCGCGGTCGCGGCAGGTTCTCGGACAGTCTGGTCCACGAGGTCGTGAAGGTAGAGGGCAAGACGGCCAGGTTCAGGAATCCGCTTTTGCATTACAGCTATCTCAATAAGCGTGATGTGGAGCGCAAGGTGGAACACTATTCGAGTGCGGCAGCCAAACAGATGCAAGAGGCGGGAAGGAGATCGACCTTTCTGGGAGCTTTGCTGAGCGGCGGATGGGCATTCTTCAGAACTTATCTTTTGCGCCTAGGGATACTCGATGGGGTGGCGGGTTTTGACATCGCGCGCATGAATGCACGCACCACCTATCTGAAATACCGAAAGCTTGCGGCGTTGAACGCCCCAAAGATTTAGCTGAACGCGCGCTTGATCTTGCTGCGCAGCATCTGCCAGCGCAATTCTTTGGTTTCTTCGGGTTCTGCGAGTCTCAAACCTTCTGCGATCCTGCCACGCCTCAGGTAATAGCGGTCGAACACGGACTGGCGCATGCCCCATTTCTGCAAAAACTGTCTTCCTCCATCGTTCTTTTTCACCTTGCCGGTGGATTTGCACTGGAAGTGATAGACAAGAGAATCGCCCACACCATAGAAGATGCGGCAGCCCGCATGCCAGAGCTTCATCGAGAAGTCGTTGTCGCTGCTCATGCCGGGAGAAAACTCGCTGCTGTAGCCGCCGACCCTGAACCACCATTTCCGGCTCACCAGCGTGGGCGGCCAGGTCGCACCATACCAGTCGGTTTTGCGGTGCATGGGCAGATCGGCAAGCAGCCTGTCCTCGTCGAAACTGCCGGCATCCGTCCCATAGTCTGCGACGATCACGCAGGGGTTGTTGGTGTTTCTAGGTTCGATCATCGTGCCCGAGAGCATGAAGAGATCGGTGTCGATGTCCTTGAGCTTTCTGGCAAGCGCTTGATCCCAGCCTGGGCAGCAGTACATGTCGTCGTTGAGATAAAGAATGTAGTCCTGCGAGGCGTGCATGGCCGCCTCGTTCACCGCGAGGCAGATGCCGATGTTTTCAGGCGAGTTCGTATGCTCGATTTCCTGCTCCTTTACCCATGCAAGGCTGCCGTCGCTGCCGTCGTTCACATGCACGATGATCTGGTGCGGGTGGGTTGAATTTTTTCTGATGCTGCTCACGCAGAGCTTCAGCAGTTCAAGGTTGTTCCAGGTAGGTATGATGATGGAGAACATTCAGCTATGGCCCGGTTTGGCATTTTCGGATTTCATCCTGGGTGTCAAAGTTGCGCTGGCGTGTCGTGATAAACTATGCCTTCGGTTGATGAATCGGCCGCCAGTGAGCATGGTAGAGCAAGAGGAAGAGGATGGCTAGAGACTTCGGTGCAAAAGACAATGTGGTGGAAGTTTATGGAAGAATATTTCCAAGTTATTCTCGTTCTGAAATACACCCTGCGATCTCGAGGATTTTGAAGGAAAGGCCGAGAGGGAGTCTGCTTGATTTTCCAACAGGCTCCGGGAGTCTCGCCTGGCGATTGAGAAACGAAGGGTTTGACGTGACGGCCGCGGACGTTGTGCCCGAAGCCTTCATGAACCCCGAGATCGAGATCGTGCGCGGTGACTTGAATCATGTATTCCCGTTCGAATCGGATCGCTTCGACTACGCCTGTTTCGTCGAGGGGCCTGAGCATGTCGAAAACGTTTTCCAATGTCTGAGAGAATTCGCGCGCATATTGAAACCAGGCGGGACGCTGGTGGTCTCGTTGCCGAATTATTCCAATCTTCAGAACCGGATCAAGCAGTTCTTGAATGGGGTGATCGAGCCCGTGGTTTCCTATGAGTCGCTGAAATCCGATTATGTCGGCAACGAGTTCATGATTCACATCAACCGCCTGCCTTATCCGATGATGCGCATGGCACTCGAGTTTGCGGGATTCAAGATAGAAAGCGTTCACGAGGACAAAACAAAGAAGAAGCAAAAATTGTTATGGCCGATCGCATGGCTCATACAGCTGATCACATTGCTGCGAGGTGAAAAGGCGCAAAAAAAATACTGGATGAAGGACAACAATGCCACCGAGGTGTTGATGGGTGGGAATACCCTTGTTCTGGTGGCGAAACTGAAATTCAAGCAGGCGATGCATTGAAACTGCTGCACATAGTGCGTCGTTATGGACCGGCAGGCGGGATGGAGCGCTATGTCTGGGAGACCACACGCGAACTCGCCAAGCTCGGCCATGAAGTACAGGTGCTATGCGAATATTGTACGGCCGAGAAGCCAAGGGGTATAAAAGTTCACGAGCTTGGCAAGATGCATTATCGTCCGCGCTGGCTTTATTACTGGCGATTTGGGCGCCGTGTGGAAAAATGGCTGCATGCGCATCCTCAGACGGGCTGGATTATCCACAGCCACGAGCGTGTCGGCGTGCATCATGTGACGACTTTTCACGGTCCGCCCTTCGCATCGGTGCGCGACAAACCCTGGTGGAAGAAGGTTTCGCTGCGGATCGCGATGCAGCTTTACATGGAGCGGCGAGAACTGCGTGTGGCAAAAATGATCGTGCCGAATTCGAACATCATCGCGCGCAAGCTTGCAGCCTACTATCCGGAATATGCAGACAAGCTCACGAAGCCTGTCGTGCCTGGCGTGCTGCCGGGTCCCATGCGAGGCGAGCATAGGGTGCCGAAAGATGGTGGCATCATCGGTTTCGTGGGCAAGGAGTGGAAGCGCAAGGGTCTGCCTTTCGCCCTCGAGATCGTCGCCCGATTGCGCAGGGATCGTCCGAATCTGGAGTTGTGGGTGATCGGGCCTAACGAAAATGAGATCAGGCACTTGTTCTCCGGATGGGAGGGCGGTTATCGCTTGCTGGGTTGGCGCAGCTGTTCAGATCATTTTCAAAAGATCGATGTGCTGTTGCATCCGGCCATTGCCGAGCCCTATGGTATGGTGATCGCGGAAGCGATGGCGGCGCGAGTGCCCGTCGTGATCTCGGATGCATGCGGCGCTGCGGATGAGGTGCGGGTTGATGCCGGGACGGTCTTGCCGCTTTCGGCGTCCGTCGAGACATGGGCTGGCGCCCTCAAACATCAGTTGAAAAGGGATACGACCGCGCCCCGATACGAACATGGATGGGATAAGGTGGCCAAGGAATACGAACATCTGTATGGTGAATGCTTCGGGAGCGGCATGCTATGAAAGGCCTTCATGCAGATGTGAACTGGAGGGAGGTTGCTGCGGCAATCCTGCTGCTGATCTACCCCGGTTTGATGTTTGCGGTGAAGGGAGGCATGAACGGAGCTTTCCTGTTGCTGTTGCTTTTATCATTATGGTCGCGGCGTCCCTTGTGGGACAGGGAGACGGCATTCTATCTGCTGGCGATGGCCTCTTTGCCTATCGCCATTTTCATGAGCCAGAGTTATCACCATCATTACAGCGGACATCCCTATGATGCCTCCTCGCGCTTTCTTCTTGGCGTGCCGGTGTTCATGATGTTGCGGCGCATGCGTTTTGATATTGCGGCCATCGTGCAGTATGGCTTTCCGGCTGCAACGCTCATTGGCTGCCTGATGCTAAAGCCCATCGAAGACGGGCGCTATGGCATCTCGACTCTGGATCTGATCCACTTCGGAGATTTTGCGCTGGTCATGGGCGTGCTCTCGGTGTCGGGAATCGACTGGAGCGGGCGGGATGCGCCGCTGTTGCGCGTTTTCAAGGTGGCCGGGTTCATTGCAGGGATGTATGCGTCCATCGTTTCGGGCTCGCGCGGCGGGTGGATCGCGATACCCGTGTTTCTGGTGATCTTCATCTATTTCAGGATGGGCAGGGTGACGCTCAAGGCGCTGTTCTTTGTGCCGCTCATGATGGTCATCGCGGGGCTCGTCGCATATGAGTCCAGTCATGAAATCCATCATCGCGTGGATACTCTGGTAGGCGATGTGACGAGTCTGCAGCAAGGCAATCCGGATACTTCGACTGGGATACGCATGCAGCTCTTTATCGCTGCCGCGAAGGTCTTCGTGAATCATCCCGTCTTCGGCGTCGGCCCCGAAGGTTTTGCAGGGGAAATGGATGCGATGCAGAAAGCCGGTTTAATCACGCCCATGGCGGCAGATCTAGGACGTGGTGAAGTCCACAATGAACTGCTCTCAAAAGCGGCCGGGATTGGCATGCTGGGTCTTATCGCGCTGCTGGCGACCTATCTCGTGCCGGCAAGAATCTTCTATCGTTCCATGCGTTCGCAGGTTCCAAAGATCAGGCAGTCGGGCATGCTGGGGCTCGTGTTCGTCTCAGGCTTCATGGTGTTCGGCCTGACTGCCGAGACGCTCAATCTGACCATGGCCAGCGCATTCTACGGTCTGACGGTCGCGGTGCTGCTGGCAGCCTGTCTGAATGTCCATCTGCAAAAGGAGCATCATGTTTAGCATCGTCATTCCCAGCTGGAACAACCTGGATTATCTCAGGCTTTGTATCGAGAGCATAAGGAAGCACTCGAGTTTCGAGCACGAAATACTCGTACATCTGAACGATGGTTCGGACGGTTCATTGGAATGGGTCAAGTCTCAGGGCATCAGATATACGCAGTCGGACAAGAACGTCGGTGTCTGTCTGGCCGTGAACCATCTGGTGGCAAAAGCAAGCCGCGACTGGATCTTGTACATGAACGACGACATGGTGGCATCACCCGGCTGGGATACCGGCTTCATCGAGGCGATTCAGTCTGTCGGCACCGATCTTGCGATGTATTTCGGCACGCTGATACAGCCCGAGATCGGCAAGAATGCAACGATGATCAAGGGAAACTATGGGCTCACGCCAAAGGAATTCGACGAGAATGGATTTCTTGCGGGATACATGTCGGATCAAAGAGGGGACCTGGAAGGTGCTGCCTCTCAGCCCACGCTGGTTCACAGGAAATGGTGGAGCATGCTGGGCGGCTACAGCTTCGAGTTCAGCCCGGGCATGAGTTCGGATGACGATCTCCTGATGAAATTCTGGGTGGCAGGCTGCCGTAATTACCGGGTCGTGGGTAACAGCCGCTTCTACCACTTCGGCTGCAAGAGCACCGGACGGATCAAGCACAATTTGGGCGGGCGCATCTTCGTGATGAAGTGGGGAATTACGCAGATCGAATTTCACAGGCTATACATGCCCTCTTTGAGAAACCCAGATAAAGGTAATACCGTTTCAAATCCGCACAATTTCGCGCGCAATTCGCTGCTTGGAAGGATGCGCAGGGTAGGCTACGGGCTGACGAAGGACTATCCGCTGGGAGACATCGAAGAGTGGGATCCCATGCCGGGGATTGGGAAATGGAACGAAGGCTGACATGGACAGGGTTTGACTGGAAATAGCAAATGGCGCATGAAGAGTAACTGAGATACATTTCTCTGGTCAGGGAGTGTTTTGTGCCAACAGGCACAAAGGGGTTCAAGATTCTTGAAATTGGCTCTTATCTGGCATTTCTTGTGCGCCAGCATGGGAGCGCACTCCTAATGGTGGGCTTGCAGGCCAGATTGGGATAAATTATACTTTAATATAACTTAATTCAATGGGGATGCATCATGCACACAACCAATTTGCGCAAGGTCGGCGGCTCGGTCATGTTGGCCGTCCCGCCGGCATTCCTCGAACAACTGCACCTGCAAGTCGGTGCAACGGTCGGCTTGGCCGTCGATCACGGCCGCTTGGTGGTTGAACCCAAGCCACGGCCGCGCTACACGCTTGCTGAGTTGCTGGCCGCTTCGGACTATTCGCTGCCGCAACCGGCCGAAGAACGCGAATGGGTCGATGCGCCCCCCGTGGGCGGAGAGCTGCTATGAGGCGGGGCGACATTTACATGGTGTCGCTCGATTCGACAGCCGGGCATGAGCAAAGCGGCAGCCGTCCCGTCCTGGTTGTGTCGCCAGCAGAGTTCAACGAGGCCACCAAGTTGCCGGTGATTCTCCCGATCACCAACGGCGGCGACTTCGCCCGACGCCTTGGCTTCGCCGTGCCCGTGACCGGCATCAAGACCGCCGGCGTTGTCCGCTGCGATCAGCCGCGCGTAATTGACTTGGCTGCCCGCCATGCGCGCAAGGTGGATATCCTGCCAGAACCCATCATGGACGAAGTGCTGGCGAAGGTCGCCACGCTTTTCGAGTAGGAGTGACTATATATGGCGACCAGCATCACTGATGAATTCGATGGAGTTGGGATGACGGAAATTTCCGGGGTTCCGGCTTATCCCCCATTACGATCAGCAAAGACAGGACGATGGCATTTCGCAAATCCCTGCCATACCCCATAGCAAGCCTCCAATCTGACATTAGGGAAACGCTGATTTATTCTTGATCGTCGTTCCCGCGCAGGCGGGAACCCAGTTAAATCAACAAGCTGGATACCCGTCTGCGCGGATATGACGAATAAATCAGCGCATTCTTAGGTGTCCGGATTTTACGGTGGGTGGTTGGCTATCGCCTGGCTTTCAGAACTTTGATATGTCCGGCTGTCCCATAGTCGAGCAGTAATTGATCGTCAGTGACTAATATCGCGCCAAGGTGCCGCGCAGTCGCTGCAATCATGCGGTCGGCAGGATCCGGGTGAATGATTCCCGGCAGACGGGTGCTGGCAACGGCAATCTCTGGTGTGATGGGTTCGATGCGGATACCTGGGGCACTTATGGCGGCCTGCACCCATTCGCCTACATCGCGATCCAGCGTTAATCGTCCTTTACTGACCAGTATGGCCACTTCCCAAGGGGAAATGGCTGACAACAAAACCGCTTCGCTGGACAGTGAACGCTCTATGGCTTTCAGGGCTTTCTGATTGATTTTCTGACTGCCACTCAGTAGCCACACCCACACATGAGTATCGAGCAGCACTATGCTCATTTGGACACGTTCCATTCCACCTCAGTCGGTGAAATGATATCCGTTTCAGCAACCACGCTGTTCTTCAAAGCGCCAAACAATTTTTGCTCCGGCTCGACCGGCACCAATTTTGCAATGGGCTTGCCACGCTTGGTGATGATCAAAGTCCCGCGCTGCTCCGCAACATCATCCAGGAGTTGAAGGCACTTTGCCTTGAATTCACCCGCACCAATAGCAGTTCGCATTTCATGCTCCAATGGTCATATAAAGTGGTCATATGATAACACGCCCAGCCGCGACTATCTACACAGTTGACGCCAATTTCCCGAAATCCGGTGTATTCAAAAATCGAAAGCACCGACCTGAGCCGTTGGCCAGCTTGCGAACGGGTGCGTAGCCATTGCTCAACCGAGCACCCCGGGTTCTGTGAAATTTATCGCATGCTGCGGTAGATCGCATCGCCCATGATCAGATATCCCATGGTCGACAGATGCGTCTCGTTCGCAGGATATAGGTCTATCGTACTGTCGGCTACTGCGCCGCGCAGCACTCTCAGCAGATTGGGTGCATGGAATCTTTCCTCGGCCTCGTTCCAGAACTGTTTTTCAGGATGCAGGTATGTGGTGGTCTTGTTGGGGACGATCACCCATATCGGCTGGTAACCCTTGAGGCGATTGTCGATGACCTGCATCTTGTCCAAGATGTCTTGGCCAAAATCGCCAACCTGATCATCCGCGAGAAACAGCGCGTCGTCGCAGCTTTTGTGGCTGAAAAGCTTGCAGCCGTCCTTGACCCTGTTCATGCGCACGTTGTTGCCCAGATCCAATGAACTGAAGTCAGGCCGTGCTGAGAGTTTTTTATATTTCAGCGCATGCAGCTCGGTTTCGATGCCGACCGAAAATCTTCCCGAATAGTCCGAAGCATTGAGCACCATGCGGCGTGGCGGAGGCGCTGCGGGAAGGCCGGGTGTGATGTGGTAGTCCATCCGCTCGCAGTTGACAGACCGGTTCAGCGTATCCCTGAAATTGTGCTCGACGACTTCGATAGCAACATAACGGCCCCTGAATCCCTTGTTGCGTAACCACTCCGAAAAGTCTCCGCAGATGTTGCGCATCGCCTCCCAGGTTTCGGTGTGAACCTTGAGTCCGTTCTTCACCAGCATGCTTTGCCACAGATGCGGAATGGAAAAGCTGTCGCCGATTGCGAGCACATCCGCCTCCTGCCAGGGCGCGTTTGCAAGATATGCAGGATCGACATCAGGTTGCGCTTTGGTCCAGCCGAACAGCGATTCCGGGATCTTGCCCATGCGCGTCAAAGGCCCCGTGAAGCTTGCAAGCGGCAAAAAATAGAAGCCGACAGCGCCGTAGAGTGCGAGCGCTGTAAAAACGGCGATGGAAAAGAGTCTGGCCTGTTTCATTTCTCAGAACCTGAAGTAGAGGAAAGGGCTGTAGCTGCCGAAACGGTCTATCGCGAACGCGAGCATGCCGATCACGACAATGGCCTGGAGCAGCGCAAGCAGGAAACCTTTCTGGATGAACCTTAAGCGGCCGGAGTTGGGAAGCAGCCAGACCCAGGCCAGAGAGAAAACCAGCAGCCTGATCAGATCGCGGCCCGAGAGATCGGTCGCCAGCAGAAGCTGACCGTGCAGCACCGCATCGAATGAAATCGGACGAGCATGGATGCCGAACATCGCCGCTAGCATCGTCCCAGCTTGCGCGATGTCCATCGATCTGAACATGACCCAGGCCGCAACCACCGCGATGAAGGTGATCGCGAAACCGAAGGGTTTGATGAGCCAGCCGGGCAATTTGGTGGCATCACGCCATAAATTGTTGATGGAAAGATAGACGCCGTGCAGCGCGCCCCAGGCGACGAAAGTCCAGCCTGCGCCATGCCATAAACCACCCAGGAGCATCGTGATCATCAGGTTTGCATAACGGCGCACCTTGCCCTTGCGGTTGCCGCCCAGAGGGATATACAGATAGTCGCGCAGAAAGCGGGAGAGCGTCATGTGCCAGCGCCGCCAGAAGTCGATGATGCTGGTCGCCTTGTAGGGGGAGTCGAAGTTGGCAGGCAAACGGATGTTGAACATCAGCGCTATCCCTAGCGCCATGTCGGTGTAACCCGAGAAATCGAAGTAGAGCTGCAGGGTGTAGGCCAAAGCACCCGCCCAGGCCTCATAGGTTGTCGGCAATATGCCGCTCTCGACCCCGCCGAACACGCCGTTCGCATAGGGGGCCAGGGAGTCCGCAAGCAGCGTCTTCTTGCAAAGCCCCAGCGTGAAGAGCATCAGGCCGTTTGCGACATGTTCCCAGTTCACCCGGTAATTTGACAAATGCGAAAACTGCGGCATCATCTCCTTGTGGTGCAGGATGGGGCCCGCGATCAGATGCGGGAAGTAGGTGACGAACAGCACATAGTGGATGAAGTTGTACTCCTTCACCTTGCCCTGCCAGGTGTCGACGAGGAAGGCGATCTGGGTGAAGGTGAAGAACGAGATGCCGAGCGGCAGGATGATGTTGCCCATGCTCCAGTGCGTGCCGGCCATAAGATCGACATTGTCCATGAAGAAATTGGCGTATTTGTAATAGGCGAGCAACAGCAGATTTGCGCCGATCGCAACGATCAGCAAAGATTTTTTTCTGCCCCCTGATTCCTGACGATTCCCTGATCCCTGATCCCTGATCCCTGATCCCGCTCTTGCGATCCACATCCCGAACGCATAATTGCAGACGATGGAGCCGAGCAGCAGCCCGATGTAAGCAGGGTTCCAGTAGCCATAGAAGAACAGCGAGGAGAGCGCAAGCCAGCCTGCAGCATAGGCATGACTGAGCCTTGCAAGGCCAAAGAATCCGACCAGCACGACGGGCAGATAAAAGAAAATGAACGCGTAGGAGTTGAACAGCATCAGTCGGCAATATGGATGCGTCTCATGGGATCAGGCTGCGAGAATAATTTCATCAAACGCGCTTTAAAATCTGTTACGCTATTTTATCAGGATATTGATATTCAAAGACGCGATGGCGACATATGCGGTAGGCGACATACAGGGCTGTTACACGGAGCTTTTGCAGTTGCTGGAAAAAATACGCTTCGATCAGGCAAGCGATCAGCTTTGGCTGGTGGGCGATCTGGTCAACCGGGGGCCGGGTTCGCTGCAGGTGTTGCGTCTGATCAAATCTCTGGGCAAGAGTGCTGTCACCGTGCTGGGAAACCACGACCTGCATTTGCTCGCAGTGGCTTACGGCACGGGCAAGCTGCACAAAGGGGATACGCTGGATGAAATTCTGGCAGCACCCGATCGGGAAGAGCTGCTAACCTGGTTGCGTCATCAGCGGCTGCTTCATGCCGAGAAAGACTTCGTGCTGGTGCATGCGGGGCTGTTGCCGGGCTGGACGGTCGAGGAGGCGGCAGACCTTGCGCGCGAGGTCGAGAAGGAACTGAGCAGCGAGCACCATGCGGAATTTCTCTCCCACATGTATGGCAATCAGCCCGATGCGTGGCGCAATGATCTTGCGGGATACAATCGTCTCAGGGTGATCACCAATGCGTACACGAGGATGCGCATCTGCACGGCAAGTGGGAAGATGGAGTTTGACTTCAAGGCGGAAGTGCAATCCATCCCGCAGGGTTACCTTCCCTGGTTCGACGTGCCGGATCGCGCGAGCCAAGATTCGACCGTGATCTTCGGGCATTGGTCCGCGCTGGGTCTGATGGTGAGATGCAACGCGATCGCGCTCGACACGGGATGCCTGTGGGGCGGACCGCTCACCGCGATCCGTCTGGAGGATCGCGAGGTGATCCAGGTGGACTGCGTGAATTCCTCTGTGGCAAGGCACTGGTGAGAACGATATATACGATTTTTCTCTGGCTGCTGCTGCCCTTGATCTTTTTGCGGCTGGGGTTGAGGTCGCGCCGCCAGCCGGAGTATTTGCAGCATATCGGCGAGCGCTTCGGGCTTTATACGGTCAAAAGCGAAACCCCCGTCATCTGGCTGCATGCGGTCTCGGTCGGCGAGACGCGCGCCGCGACAAGCCTCATTCAAAGGCTCAAAAAAACCTATCCTGATCATCAGATACTCCTGACTCACACCACACCCACGGGTAGGGCTGCGGGTGTGCAGCTATACGGAGATGGCGTGCTGCGCGTTTATCTTCCCTATGATTATCCGTTTGCAGTAAAACGGTTCTTTCGGCATTTCAAGCCTGAACTGGGCATACTGATGGAGACCGAAATCTGGTTCAATCTGATCAATGCAGGGAGAGAGGCGGGCGTGCCCATGCTGTTGCTCAATGCGCGCATGTCGGAAAAATCGGCCAGAGGCTATGCGCGCATCCTGCGCTTGACCAGGGGTGCGCTACAGAAACTGTCTGCCATCGCGGCGCAGAGCCAGGAGGATGCGGATCGCCTCGTGCGGTTGGGTGCGAAAAAGGTATCGGTGATGGGAAACCTGAAATTCGACATCTCGCCTCCCGAGGAAATGCTCGAGCTTGGAGCAACATTGCGCGATCAGTTCGGGAAGAAGCGCAGAATCTTCCTGCTGGCCAGCACCCGCGAAGGCGAGGAGAGCCTGCTGCTCGATGCGTGGTTTGCTGAAGACTTCCCTACCGATGCACTGCTACTCATCGTGCCGCGCCATCCGCAGCGCTTCGACGAGATAGGCGACCTGCTGAAGAAACGCGGCTTGACTGATCAGAGACGGAGCGCAAACAGGCCTGTAGAGGAGAAGGTTCGGGTGGTGCTGGGCGATTCCATGGGCGAGATGTTCGCGTATTACGCGGCCTCCGATCTCGCATTCATCGGCGGCAGCCTGTTGCCGTTCGGCGGGCAGAATCTGATCGAAGCCTGCTCGGCCGGCACACCCGTGCTAATCGGGCCGCACACTTACAACTTTGCCGATGCAACCAGGCTGGCTATTGAGGCGGGCGCTGCGGTGCGGGTGAGCGATGCCGGGGAGCTGATGCAGGCTGCGGTGCGCATCCTGAATGATGCCGAGGCGCTGGAAGCGATGGGCAGGCAGGGAAAGCAGTTTGTCGCATCCCATCGGGGTGCGACCGACAAGGCGATGGCGGTAATCGGCGAAGCGCTTGTCAGCCGAAGTGCATGACCGTGCGGGAAAGTGTCAGTCAGGCACGGCTATGTTAACATTGCTCGGATGGGCGTATTTTACTTAATTCGATGATAAGGGATGAAACATGAATCAATTGCGTTTTGTTTTTGCATTGTTGTTGTCGCTGTTCCTGCAAACTGCCATGGCCGCGACAGACGCCCAGGGTATCAGTTATGTCGATGTGGGATTGCAAATCGCGCGCATACCGGTGCAGGACGGCGTGAGTTTCGATGATGCGGTGGAGTCGTTGAAGCTCAGGGCAAACCAGCACAACTTGAAGTTTGCCGGGGTCAGCAAGGTTTATAAAGAGATAGAAGCGCTGACCGGGAAGCCCGCCAAACGCACGGAGATTTTCAGCTTCTGCGACGGGTTGACAGCGAACAAGATGCTCAATGCTGATCCGCTGATGGTTTCCTTCATGCCCTGCCGCATTTCCATCCTGGAGGATGCGAAGGGCAAGCTCTGGGTGATCTCGATGATGATCGATCTCAAGATGCTGAAGGACATGCCGGAGGACACGCGAAAGAGTGCCGAAGTCGTGATGACGTCGATGAAAGACATGATGGTGGCGGCAAGCAAGGGCGATCTCTGACGCAGGATAGTTTGGAAAATCCGGAATACGTCGAGGTCGCAGCCGCGGTGCTTCAGCGTCCTGACGGCGCTTTTCTGCTGGCGCAGCGTCCGCCAGGAAAAATCTGGGCGGGCTACTGGGAATTTCCGGGCGGCAAGCTGGAGCCTTCCGAGACGGCGCGCGATGCGTTATGTCGCGAGCTGAAGGAAGAGCTGGGCGTTGAAGTTGCGATCGCCTATCCCTGGATCACCCGTGTCTTTGTATACCCGCATGCGAAGGTGAGGCTCCATTTCTTCAGGGTCACAGAATGGCAAGGGCAGTTGCACCCCCACGAGGGACAGCAGTTTTCCTGGCAGCAGCCATCCGAAGTCCTGGTTGATCCCATGCTGCCCGCCAACGCCCCGATACTGCGCGCGCTCGAATTGCCGACTCTTTACGCGATCAGCAATGCCGCGGAACTGGGCGAGGATGAATTCCTGATCAGGCTGCAATCGGGACTGGATGGAGGCTTGAAGCTGGTGCAGCTCCGTGAAAAGGATCTGTCGCGTAAAGCATTGGGAAAGCTCGCGCATCGCGTCGTGGCGATGGCGCACGCGCATGGTGCAAAGGTGCTGATCAACGGCGATGCAGCGCTTGCTAATGAAGTCGGAGCGGATGGCGTGCAGCTCACGGCAGCACAGCTTGCAACATGCACCGGGCGTCCCGCGGTTTCATGGTGCGCCGCCTCCTGTCATTCCCGGGATGAGTTGCGTCGCGCAGAGAAGCTGGGCTGCGATTTTGCGCTGCTGAGTCCGGTGCTGCCAACCCAAAGCCATCCGGGTGCTCAGACCCTGGGGTGGGATCGCTTCGCCGAAATGGCCGCAGGATCGTCCATCCCGGTGTATGCGTTGGGCGGCTTGAGCCGGGGCGACATGGCATGCGCATGGCAGCATGGCGCGCACGGAATTTCACTGCTGCGGGGTGCCTGGTAGGCCGTCCTGTTCTTCATCGGTAAGCGTTACGCGGAATTCTTCATCCGCCCATTTGCCCAGATCCATCATCTTGCAGCGCTCGCAGCAGAATGGACGGAAGGGATTGCTGCCGTCATAGCGGGATTCTCCGCCGCAGTGCGGGCACGCGACGATGGGCGTTCTGGATGGGGTCACGATGGGAGGGCGCAGAAGATCATTTCGAAGGGCACGTCATGCTCATACAGGGATGACTTGGCTTCGAAAGTGGCCGAAATGAAGCGGATGTTGATCGCATATTTGTTCGCGCCAAGCTCGGGTATGCAGGGAATGTCCTGGTTCAGGCTGATGCGCAAAAGCAACGCGGCGCGCCCTCCCTGCATCTGCTGGAAGGCGCCCTGATGCGCGATGAAACTCATTTTCCTGCCGTTCTCGCGCAACAGATTCAAAAGGATATTGATCGCGACGCGAATGGGCAGCAGCGGAGACAGCCATTGCTCCAGATTGTCCCTGCGCACACTGGCAGGCTGCTGCTGCCAGTAATGATAGGAAGGCAGGTCGAACTGGCAGGTGCCGCCTGGCATGCTGGCGCGCTGCTTGACGCCCATCAGCCATTCGTTTTCGCGCAATATCGCGCCGACTTTTCCGGGCAAGGCGAGCAGGTTGGCTGAGGATTGCTCGATCTTGTTCAAGATGTTGTCCAGCGCCTGTTCCGAGATCGCCGGATTATTGTGCAGGCTTGCCAGCGCGCGTTTCTGTTTTTCCAGTTCCTGCAGCAGTTCGGATTTGAGATCCGGTCTGCACGCGACTTCATGAAGTTCGAACAGTGTCATCAGCGCTACATGGTGTTCTATGCTGAGATCGCCCTCCAGAAAATGATTCATGCGCGTGAACAAGTCCTCCAGACGCAACCAGGTGCGCACTTTTTCATTCAGAGGAAATTCGTAGCTGATCACGTTTATCTGGTATGCGATGGATATAAGCGCCAAGTGCGGAAGATATATTGAATGTCAGCCTGCCGTCAAATGGTTGTTGATGAGATCGAGATAATGTTGATGAAATGTTGCGACGCGCTGTTGCAAATCCTCGCGGGTGCCGTCGTTCTGTATGATGTCATCGGCGCGAATTTTGCGTTCTTGCCGGGAAAGTTGCAACGCGATGAGGGCGCGGATTTCGGTTTCGGATAGAGAGTTGCGCTGTATGACGCGCGCAATCTGATTCTGTTCTGTGCAGTCGATGAGCAGCACGCGGTCGACCAGACCTAGGAAATCCGGTGCTTCGAGCAGCAAGGGCGCCATCAGCACGAGATAGGGCGCGTTTGTCTGCATTCGCTTCTTGCAGATGTCCAGTATCATGGGATGCAGAATGCGCTCCAGGCTTGCTTTTGCAAGCGTATCGGACGTGATCAGCCGGCGCATTCGCGCTCTGTCCAGCGCGCCTTTGCGATCGACGTATTCAGCGCCGAATGCGGCGCGTATCGCAGGGATGGACAGCCCATGCTCGCCGGTCAGCTCGCGGGAGATCGCGTCCGTGTCGATCACATGTGCACCCAGCCCTTTGAAGAATTCGCCTGCGGTGCTCTTGCCGCTTCCCATGCCGCCGGTCAGTCCGATGCACAGTTTTTTTGGTTCTGTCATGCAAGCACGCGATCGTTCATTGTGCAAACAGTTGCAGATAGCTCTGGGTCAGCGTCTGCCCGAAGAACAGCGCGATCAGGCCGCCGCCTGCAAGGTAGGGGCCGAACGGGATGGGGATGTCGCGGCCGCGCCTGACTGCGATGATCAGCGTGATGCCAACCACGGCGCCGACCAGTGAGGACAGCACGATGATGAGCGGCAGCATTTGCCAGCCCAGCCATGCGCCGAGCGCTGCGAGCAGCTTGAAATCCCCATATCCCATGCCTTCCTTGCCGGTGGCAAGCTTGAACAGCCAGTACACGGCCCACAGCGAGAGATAACCGAATATCGCGCCCAGCAGCGCATCGTGCAGCGTGGCATAGGTTCCGTTGATGTTGAAGATCAGGCCGGCCCAGATCAGCGGCAGCGTGATGTTGTCGGGCAGAAGCTGGGTGTCGTAGTCGATCGCGGTCAGCGCAAGCAGCGCCCAGACAAGCACGATTGCGCCGACGCTTGCGATGCCGAAACCGAAATGCCATGCGGCAAATCCGCACAGCATGCCGCTTGCAGCTTCGATAACGGGATAGCGCGGCGAGATCGCAGCACCGCAGCCGCGGCATTTTCCGCGCAGTATCAGGTAACTCAGGACCGGGATGTTTTCCAGCGCGCCTATGGGGTGATGGCAATGCGGACAGGCTGAACGTGGGACCAGCAGATTGTATTTTTCTTGTGCTTCCAGCGGCTCACCGCGCAACTCCGCGCATTGCTGCTGCCAGCCCAATTCCAGCATTTTCGGCAGGCGGTGGATCACCACGTTCAAAAAACTGCCGACCAGAAGGCCCAGCACGATATAGAGGCCGATAAAAGCCGCGGGCGTTGTCTGCAAAAGGTCCATGAGGCTCATCGGGTGGCTGAAAACAAAAGACAGGTGACGGAGAGCAGATTGTTGAGTGTCGCCTTGCGGCATGCGTCATTGAGGAAGCGGCATAGCCGCGACGATACCACTGTCCTCTGTCCCCTGTCCTCAGTCTTCCGGTTATCCAACGACCGAACCCATCTTGAATATGGGCAGGTACATCGCGATCACCATGCCGCCTATCAAGGTGCCAAGCACCACCATGATGATGGGCTCCATCAGGCTGGACAGGCCTGCAACTGCGTCATCCACTTCCTCTTCATAAAAGTCCGCGACCTTGGAAAGCATCGCATCCAGCGAGCCCGCCTCCTCGCCGATGGCCACCATCTGGATCACCATGCTGGGGAAGACTTCGGTGCTCTGCATCGCGGAAGTCAGGCTGTTGCCGGTGCTGATGTCGCGCTGTATCGCCTTGGTGGCGTCGTAATAGATGATGTTGCCCGCAGCGCCCGCAACGGAATTGAAGGATTCGACCAGAGGCACGCCGGCCGCAAACATCGTGGACAGCGTGCGAGCCCAGCGCGCGATGGTCGCCTTGCGGATGATGGGGCCAAACAGCGGGATCCTCAAAAGCAGTCTGTCCATGAAGTACTGCATGGCCTTGTTGCGCTTCCAGGTATAGAAGAATCCATACAGCCCTGCGCCTATACCGCCGAAAATGAAGAACCAGTATTTGACGAAGAAATCGGAAATGGCCATGATGATCAGCGTCGGTGCGGGCAAATCGGCGCCAAAGCTGGTAAAAAGTTGTTTGAATGCCGGGATCACGAAGATCATGATGACTGCGGTGATGATGAAGGCCACGACGATGATGGAGATCGGATAGAAGAGTGCGGACTTGATCTTGCCCTTGATGGCCAGTATCTTTTCCTGATAGGTTGCGAGCCGGTCCAGGAGGCTGTCCAGAATACCCGCGGATTCGCCAGCACCGATGAGGTTGCAGTACAGGTCGTCGAAATACAGCGGATGCTTCCTGAATGCCTGCTGCAAACTGCTTCCGGTCTCGATATCGGTCTTGATCGAGAACAGCAATTTCGATACGGACGGGTTGTTGTGTCCCTTGCCCACGATGTCGAAGGCCTGCAGCAGGGGGACGCCGGAGCGCAGCATGGTGGCCAGTTGCCGGGTAAACAGCGCGATATCCTTGGGCTTGATGGCTTTGTTGCTGATGCGCGCGCGTTTGATCTTGGAGACGTTGATGCCCTGGCGTCGCAACTGGGCGGACAGGCTGGCCTCTCCGGGTGAACGCGTTTCCCCCCTGACAAACTTGCCGGATCTATCTTTGCCTTCCCAGTTGTACGTATATTCTTTTACATTGGTGGGTGCGACAGCCATGACTTAAAATCCCCTGAGTTGCTGTTGGCCGGTATCATGCCGAGCTTTGTGCGACTTGTAAAGCGGAACTGAAACGGGATGTTGCCTGTTTTCTGTCGGAAAATCAGTGGGTCTTTTCCGAAACCTGTTCCTGTTTCTGGGCCAGATTCGGGAACAGTCTTGCGACCTTGACGGTGCGATCCTGGACCTGGATGATTTCGATGGGGTAGCCGGCAATTTTCAGGCTGGTGCCGGTTTCGGGGATGTCCTCGAGATGATCGAGTATCAGGCCGTTGAGCGTCTTGGCGCCATCCAGAGGCAGATGCAGGCCCAGCTTGCGGTTCAGCTCGCGCAGGCTGCTGGTGCCTTCAAGCAGCATGCTGCCGTCTTCCTGGCGCAGAAATTTCCCGGTCTGCGAAGGCGATTGCGTGGTGAACTCGCCGACAATTTCTTCCAGGATGTTTTCCAGCGTGACCAGCCCAAGCAATTCGCCGTATTCGTCCACGACCAGTCCCATGCGCGTGTGGCGCTGCTGAAACTGCTGCAGTTGCTGGAGCAGAGGCGTGTCGGTCGGAATAAAATAGGGTTCAGAAAGAATCTCGCGCAGCCCGGTTACATCGAGTTCGGATTCATGAAACAGCGCGGGCACGCGCTTGATGTGCAGTATGCCGATAATGTTGCCGGGCGTGTCCTCATATACGGGAAGCAGCGTGTGATGGCAGGTGATGATCTGCTGGCGCAAGGCAACCTGGTCGGCGTTGATGTCCAGCGATTCGATCTGGTTGCGCGGGATCATCACATAGTTGACCGTGATGCGCTCGAGGTCGACCAGATTGAGCAGCATCTTCTGATGCTGACGCGGCAGGAAATGCTCCGCATCCAGCACCAGCCCGCGCAGCTCTTCCAGCGTCATCCCCTGCCTGCTCTGGTCGGTCTGTATCCTGATGCGCAAGAGACTCAGCAGGCCCTTGACCATCCCGCTTGCGACGATCACGACGGGGTAAAACAGCTTGATCAGGGGGGAGAGCAGATAGCTCGAGGGAAGGGCTACGCGTTCGGGATGGCTTGCGGCGATGATCTTGGGCATGATCTCGCTGAACACCAGCAGCAAAAAGGTGATCAGCAGCGTGCCCAGCAAGAGTGCGAGTTCGCTCGTGCCAAAAAAGCGCAGGATGATGATGTTGGTGATCGCGGCGGCCGTGACATTGACCAGCGTGTTGCCGAACAGGATGGAGCCCAGCAGCTTGTCGACCTTGGACAGCAGGCTTGCGGTGAGCCTCGCACCCCGTATGTTCTTGCGCACCAGATGGCTCAGCCTGTGGCGGTTCAGCGCCATCATGCTGGTCTCGGCGGCCGAAAACCATGCGCCGCACAGCAGCAGCAGCAACAGGATGATGAGCAGCGTGTTCAGCGTGAGGTCGTCCAAGATTCGCTTACCTCCCCGGCGTTTGGCGCCTGCTCCAGGCCACCATCGCGATACCGATGATCACCATGGGCAGGCTTAGCCACTGGCCCATGCTCACGCCGAAGCTCATCAGTCCGAAGATGCCGTCGTCCGGGTTGCGGGCAAATTCTGCGATGAAGCGAAAGCTGCCATAGCCGATCAGGAACAGGCCGGAGACCGCGCCTGCGGGGCGCGGTTTTTTTGCATAGATCCAGAGGATGAGAAACAGTAGCACGCCCTCCAGCGCGAATTCATAGAGCTGCGAGGGGTGGCGCGGCAGATTGTCCACCTTGGGGAAGACCATGCCCCAGGGAAGGGAAGTTGGGCGGCCCCACAGTTCTCCGTTGATGAAGTTGCCCAGGCGGCCGAAGGCCAGACCTGGTGGCACGAGCGGCGCGATGAAGTCCATCAGTTCAAGCCAGTTGAGCCTGTGCCGTCTGGCAAACAGCGCCATCGCCACCAGCACGCCCAGGAATCCGCCGTGGAATGACATGCCGCCTTCCCATACAGCGAGGATCTTCAACGGGTTGGAAAAATAATAGCCCGGGTTGTAAAACAGCACTTCGCCCAGGCGTCCTCCGGCGATCACGCCCAGCACGCCATAGAACAGCAGGTCGTCGAGCATCTTGTTGTCGAGC
>VFSW01000764.1_pt1 | contig 47793 bp, 48 predicted proteins | sample 5358111 | NCBI WGS metagenome assembly VFSW01 (sample SAMN11554181, study PRJNA540505) | mine drainage metagenome | isolation source: sediment from site ElyBrook_90M | place: USA: Ely Copper Mine, Vershire, VT | collected 2017 | reverse complement strand
CAAGGCTTATCTAAACGTGATTGGTGAACACCTGAGCGGTAAAAAGGTGCAAGCCACGTTGACCCTTGAGTATCTGGAACGCAGGAAAGAGGGGCAGCGCGTGAAAGAAATCACGGAGAGAGATTTACAAATCATCGCAACTGTTCGAGATATGAACAGGAATTACGGTGCGGATTTTACCGTAGAGACTAAACGACAACCTTCAGTAACGGCTGAAGAAGTTATAGTCCGAACTCCGTAGTGATGCGGAGAGGCTTTCAGAAATGTAAAGCCCGAACTTGTCATTACTTGTTTCAAAGTAAAGGCATAACGTAACAAATTGGTGAAATTTCGTGGCTTGCGCAAGCATCCACTGATTCTAAGCAGAAGGGTCTGTTCGCCGTTGAAAGTCCTTTGCGGCGATTAAATCTTCTCTAATTGACTCGAAACTCCCTAAGGGACAACGAGGGGCAAGCGAAAGCAGCCTGAGAGACTAAATGAGAAGACGCATAGTAAATGCGATGCAATAGTCCGGCCTGCATGGCAACATGCAGAGTGTAACAGAAATGATTACACCTCACGCAAGTGAGTAACAAACCTGCGAAAGGCGCAGGAAATGAAGAACTCTCTGGACAGCGCAATGCAGGGCATTGAAGGCTTGATCAACTCGGATGGTACGGGCATGATCGACCAGATTCCCAGCACCGCAGTCATCACCCTGAGCGGCGGATCACCCGCAGCCCAGACAGCCAGCATCGTTGGCATCAACATTGCCGTGGCCTTCACCGACCAACAGGTCGTGAAGTTCTACAGCACTGGTGGCGTACAACGTACTGGTGGAGTCTCGCAGGCCACCATCAGCTACTCCGATGGTCCTAGCAACACTCTGTCCTTCAGCACCGTTCTGCCCTCCGATGTTGTTGTGACCGACTACATCGTCGTGGCTGGCGCAGCGTACGGCAGCGGCAACTCGATCCTCGGCATCAAGGCTTGGGACGTGAACTCGAACACCGGAACCATCGGTGGATTGAACCGCAATGCGTACCCCGGACGCCTCAGCACCCCGACCATCAACCTGAATGGCGCGGCACTGACACCCGGAATCGCGCAGCGTGCAGAAGTGCTGTTGACCCGCGCCCTCGGCCCAGACGCAGAATCCCTGAAGTCGGGAGTCTGGTATGGCCCTCTGGAGCAGGCATTCGCACAGAGCAACCTGATGTACAACGTTCAGATCGCGAACGCCCAAGAAGTGAAGGGCGACAAGACTCTGGACATGTCCAAGCGTTATTTCTCTGACACGTTCGGTGGACGTAAGTACCACAAGAGCGCGACCGCGACCAACAACCGCATGGACCTCCTGATCATGGAGAATTGGTACATCGGTGAGTTGTCCCCTCTGGAGCTGTATGACTTCGGCGGTGGCAACGTAGTGGCCCCAGTTCCTGACGTAGCTTCTACCAACGGAACATATTTGACCAGCCACATGTTCGCGTACAACACTTGCTTCAACCTTGCGAACGCCGCGCCTTATAGACCAAACGGGACGCGTTAAATTCAATCTGATTGACTCGAACGCTGAAATGCCAACGAGGCGGAACCCTTTAGGGGACCGTGAGAGACTAAGCGATTGAACGCAGAAATGCGATGCAATAGTCCGAACTTTACGGGAATAAAACCGTAAGAGTGCAGCAGAAATGATTGCACCACACAACCGTGTGTAACAAAGAGCGATGCGGTCTGTACATTCAGAATGCCGCAGTTCCCACGATCTAATCGTGGTTTAGAAGTTTGATGTCTTGGTGTAGAGACCTGACATCCCTTAGTGTAGCACTTGACGCTCTACACGTCTTGTGCTATACTATTGAAGTAGAGATTGCTGGAATAATTACCCAGCACAGAGTGGGGCTTGCTGCAACAGGCCCCGCTCGACCTTTGCAGAGGAGATGAAATGAGCAGAGCAGAAGGAAACCCAAAGCCGCAATACAAAGATGTGCCTGCGGAAAATAAAACAGCAGCATATAGCCGTGCTTATTACCTAAAGAACAGGGAAAAGCGCATAGCTGAAGCTACGCAGTATCGCAAAGACCACCCAGAGTTCAGAGAAGCTGCCAGAATACGAGCATCTAAGTATTGGCACAGTAAGCCTCATTCGGAACGCAGCGCAATCTGCAACGAACGAAGGCTCATGCAGAGATTTAAGCGTACCCCAGAGTGGTACGAGCTTACCTTAACAGAGCAAGGTGGGCACTGTGCGTTATGTGCAGCAGTCCCAGAAGGTCGTAGGCTACAAGTAGATCACGATCATGAGTGTTGCCCATGTGAGGGAACTAGGATTACATGTGGAGAGTGCGTACGCGGATTACTCTGTGAAATGTGCAATGCCCATCTAGGGTTCTTAGAGGAAATCTTAAAAGAATCTACAATCGTACCTAGAGTCGGTACGTGGCTATCCAAAGCAATGAACTACCTAGCGTATTGGCACAGTTTTAGACTAGGACCAAACGCCTAGACACAAAAAGAAATCTAAGTAACACCAAGGGACTCCCACATAGGGCGTCCCTTTTGTTTTGCAAAACAGAAAAGAGCCAGTTAACGTGGCTGATGCCGTTACCGTAGTAGGATTCATCACAGCAGTCTCAGCTAACGTTGGGCCAACCACATCTGTAACAATTCAGCTCGCAGGTTCCGGTAACTCTGTTAGCGTACAGGCGCAGGACATCGCAGCCTCTACCCAGACGCTGTAAACACGACCTTCGTTTGACCACTTTGCGGTGGATCATAGCGATTTCCTTGGCACTCGCCTTACCGCGCAAACGGTTTCGGGGCGAGTTTGCCGGGGAGGAACTAAACTCTTACTCAGAAAGAGGACTCAGAAATGAACATGTTAGAACTTTCTATATTCATAGAAAAGTTGAAAAACTTTGCAAAGCAAAACGGAGCAGAAATAAAATCAGACAAAGATGGAGTGGCTCTGTGGCCTACCTATGACCGAAAGACAGGCGGTCTAGGAGAATGGTTCTGTTTGTATATTAAAGCATCAAAGACTCAGGAGACTCAATGAACTCAGGTGGAGATGTATTAGCACGAGGTGCTCGCAGTGCCCAATTCGCAGCAGGCGGCAGTGATCTAACCGATTTTGAATATGACCTACGCACTCGCACTGATATAGTTGCTGAAAAGTATGGACTTAGCACAGCAGAAGTAGAAGAATACTTAATTCGTGTGCGGTCAGGCGAACGCCTTGATAAGCAACCCAAAGCGCTTGTAGATGAGCTTGGAGCTGGCATAACAGTAATCGACCGACGCCCAAGCTATACAGAAGAGATTGAAGAAGTAAAGAAGGCTCCGGTTGTGACTAAGAAGTACCCGGAGAAGAGCTATGCATCCGCTACGCCTATCCTTGATCGCATCCTAGTCAAGCGCTGTGCGGAAGGGCCTGACATGAAAATAATGGAGGATGGCAGTGTTCTCAACACTAAGACAGGACTTGTCATTGCTGCAAAGTACCGTCAGCACTCTAATGTCGGCATTGTTCTTGCTACTGGACAATTCGTTATACTTGGTGGGCAGCGTGTACCTATGGGTGATGTAGTACGTGTAGGTGACCGTGTTACCTATGGAGACTACAACTCAGAAGTGTTCCATATGGATGAAGCAAAAGTTGAAGCATTGTGTGACTCAGTACAAATGAACTATGAAGTAGACCAAGAAGGTCTGCGCGTGGTTCGTGTGCAAGACGTACGCTTAGTAGAACGTGAAGCTATTGGTACAGAGCCGGGATTGGAGACAAACAAATGTCTAGCCTAATTCTAGATGCAAACTCCCCAGTTCAACCTGCTTTCGATCCCTATTGGGATAAGCCTATGACACGACGCGAAGCACATCGCTTGTTCATGAAGCTAGCTTCAAACGACTCAGAGCTTATGGGCATGGCAGATACCGCAGCTTTGTTGCTTAACTTCATTTTAGAAAAGAAGCTGGGTATAGCAGATCGCGTAGAGATTGATGCGTATGTAGAACTGAAGAAGGAACAACTAGCAGCACAACGTGAGCAGATGAAGGCTCAACAAGGACAGGTACCAGATGCCCAGTCCAGCAGCTAGTTATCAGCAGTACCTTTGCCCTGAAGAGTTCCAAGAACGCCTAACGGAAATTGGTGGAGTCAACCGCTACGACGAGCCTAACTTTGTATTAGTCTGGTCGCAAGGTGGTGACCCACGCTCTATGTACCGCGCAGGCGGCGCATGGGCCGGGGAAGATCAAGTATACTACACTGGATATAGAGACCTCCTTATAGGCGGTGGGGTACCGTGCTGGGCATTATTACAGTGGCATGATGCACTGGAGTACGGAACACCTGAATTGTATTATGTGCAGAACTATGACGAGGAGTCTGGTCTGCAAACGCTTGGGGAATACCCATACTCAGGGCGTTACCAAATGTTGTACAACTTACGCTGGAGTGAAATGAGAAATGGGCACATGTACTTCGAAATGATGCCTCTCAACACATTCCTGCTAGACACAGTGGTTCCTATCATCACTCAGGCTAAGGACATTTCTTGGGAAAAGACCAAAGCTGTTATGCAAGACTTGAAGGAACGAGAAGACAAAGCAGACACCGACATGATCGAAGATGTCATGCGGTCGAATTCGTTAGCCTTCAAAGGAAATGCAGTATCGTACCAGAAGCAAGGGTGCAGAACCGCTCTGGTAGACAAGAAGATAGAACAGATGCAACGCAACTGGAATAAAATGATGACCAACGCTAGCCGACTCGGGCGTGGGTTAAATGGAATTGACCAGAGCAATGCATTAGCGCAAGAAGAACTCAGAAGACGAGCAACATAGCTCAGAAGGACTCACATTATGGAAGCAACAGCATCAGCACCAACTAGTCGCCCTGATCTCAGCACGGCGATGACCAAAGCAAACAACATCGACTGGAACTTCTCAACAGCAGACTATATGTTGAGCCGCCCAGCAGATTTCTTTATCTACCTATTTAACATTGCAAAACAGGAATACAAAATTTCCCGTTTGCCTTTGATCAAGGAATTGACCATTCCTGCACGCAAAGAAAATGAGAAGTATGCTCTCATTACTAAGCTACCTTCGCCTTTTAAATTTCCGAAGGGTAATGTGGATTCTAATGACATTGATATTGTAATCATTGACGGACGGCGCATGGCGATGGACATTGTGAACCCAGACAACCTATCTTTGGATCAGGATGCCGTGATCACAGGTTCGTTTTCGGTGGGGCAGAACATGGGACGGCTGGGTGTATTCTGGTCGGTAAATGAAGTTCCTACGGAAAAAGAACTAGCAGATGCAACGCGAAGGCTAGAGGGCCATTATCGTAGTTTGCTGACCGAGGCGCGTGCAGTGGAGGCTTCTAATCCCCAAGCACTGTCAGCGGCTTTGACCCCTGCCCATCATGCCGCAGCGGACTACTTCCACGAGACGTTCAACTGGCATAAGAAAGAAATCCACTTGGAGAACTGCCCACGTTGCGGTACACCCGCTCGTGTTGGTGCTCCATTCCATGCCATGGATGGCGGTGGTCTTTGCATTGGAGATTGGGATGCAGCTATTAAGGCTGGTGTACGCAGTCGTGCACAAGCCTACGAGGCAACGGAAGATTCAAAATATGAGCCGCGTGTAAAGAGGCCACAAGAATCTCAAGACTAATTACCTTGAGTAGAGACGGGCGTAGCTGACACTACGCCCTCTCGACCTTTGTCAGGAGGAAAGATGCCGTATAAGAGCAAAGAAAATAAGAAGAGAAACGACGAAAAGTGGAGAATAGCCAACTACGAGAGAATGAAGTTGGTAGACTCAGAGTGGCACAGGAATAACAGAGACAGGCATACAGCAACCAGAAATAAGTACTACGAGTCCCTGTCTAAAGCAGAAGGTTCCTACACAAATGAAGAGTGGTTAGCTTTGTGTAGTGAGTATGGAAACCGCTGTCTTTGCTGTAGAGAAATCAAACCTTTGGAACCAGACCATGTTATACCTGTTTCTAAGGGAGGCACCAACTGGATAACAAATATCCAACCTTTGTGCCATAGTTGTAATACGAGCAAGGGAAACCGCCGTACTACAGACTACCGAACGACCTTGGTACTTGAGGACGAAAACTTGCACAGCGTTTCTGAGTCACGCGGTGCGGTAAGTAGTTAGTAAAGTACCATGTAATTTCAGCACAATGACCTTAGGGGGAGGAGTGAGTGAGTAGCACCGTGATCTGAGTCCATGGCGCTGCATCGCTCCTCCTCCCCCTATGTTAGTTTAAGGAGACCTATGTCGTCACCGACAATCAATATCCCGCAAGCAACTGGGAGCACTTCATTAGCAACAATCATGGACTTGGTGCGGTCTCTCGTGAACGATACGCAGGCAGGAGCAACAGATACTCCCGGTGAAGGCCAAATCTTCACGAACAACCCAGCGATCTCTCCATTCACACAGCCTTTCCTGAACAGTTCGATCCGCGAGGTGTACAGAGAACTTCGCAACGTTGGTGAACCAGTCCTGATCAAAGACAATGTGATCGTTACAGGACTACCAATCATCAACAGCCCAGTAAACGGACTAGGTCAGAGTGACCCCACCGTGCAGACTGCTTTGACATCGCAAGGGTATTTTGATGGTGTTCAGCTATGGCCCAACCTTGTGTTGCCAAGCGATATGCTGTACCCTACAAAGTTGTGGGAAAGAACTACAGGCTCTAACGATCCTTTTCGCCTTATGGATGCACCGTCTGGCGGCTTAGACAGTTTAATGCAAGGACCTAAGTTACGGCAATGGGAATGGCGCAATAACAATTTGAATTTCCGTGGAGCCACTCAAAACGTAGATATTCGCATGCGCTACTATTGTTCCCTTCCACAGTTCTTCAGCCAAACGCTAGACTTCGCATCTACGTTTGTGCCTATATTGGACTGCACCGATGCAGTAGCGTATATGACGGCAGTGAAGTACGCTCGCATGCTTGGGTCTCCGGGCCTTGCCGATCTACTGGCCGAGTCCAAGAACCAGATGTTCCAGCTCAAAAATTCCAATGTCCGAAGGATGCAGCACGAGACTATCAATCGCATACCATTTGGAAACAGCAGTGGAGACCTTAACAACGAGTTCAGTTTCCTTTCGTGGTAAATGTGACATCTCCAGACTTAGCGGTTTGGGGCTAGAGTAGAGGGTGGTGCCAATACACTGCCCTCCTCGACCTTATTGGAGGTATTGTGAAAACACACTGTAAGAACGGGCATGAATTTACGCCCGAAAACACCAGAGTTGGAAAAGCAGGAAGAGTTTGCAAAGAGTGCCAAAAGTTGCGTTGTAGAAAGTTTGCTAAGGAAAACCCAAAGGCTCTAAAGGCTCTTAGGCAAAGCACTAGGGAACTCTACAGAGAACGCAAGGCACAGATTGTGGCTTACAAAGGAAGTGTCTGCACGGACTGTGGAGGTATATTCCCAGCGTGCTGTTACCACTTTGACCATAGGGTTCCTGAAGAAAAAGCAGCAGGTATCGCACAGTTAATGCACAGACCTATGGAAGAGATAAAAGCAGAAGCAGACAAGTGCGATTTAGTCTGTGCAAACTGCCACGCCATTAGAACATTCGGCAACGAAGAAGTAGCTAAGAAGATTTCCTTGGCAAAAATTGGTAAGTGGAAGCAGTAGAGGATGTCCCATGGGAGTTCCTATGTGGAGTCGAAAATGCCCATCTTGTGGGCGAGAGTTACGAAAATCAAGCCTAGCAGAAGCTATACAGTGCATCTGTGGGTGGTGGTGGGGAAAATAACATGACATTCACAAATCAGTTTAGAACAGACGGGTGGGTAAAATCGGTGCAGGGTTACGCCACGCCGGGAGCACAGATTTTTGTGTGCCAGCAGCCAGCAAACACTACATCTCTACCTCCATCACCTCTAGCTAATATTTTCTCCGATGTAAACGGTTTAGTGCCAATCACTCAGCCAATTTTGACAGACGGTTTTGGACATTATGATTTCTATGCCTCTGCCGGAGTGTACACTATTGTGGTCGCTCTGAATGGTGTGATATCACAAGTTTATCCAGACCAATCTGTGGGTGGAGCAAGCGGCACAAGTGGCGCAGGTGGTGGCACAGCATTGAACTTACAAGTCAACGGAACGTCCAACGTGAATCAACTGCTTCTGAACCTTGTGGGGCAGAACAGTGTATCGGTTTCAGATGCTGGGAACGGTACTGTCAACATTATCGGCTCTGTGTTCCAAACAAATGGCACGAACAACGCCACGCAGAACAAGGTAAACCTTATCTCTGGAACTGGCATCAACGTGGTGAGCGATCTGCTCGGCAACGTTACCATAGGAGTTACAGGGACAGCATTGGGCTTGAATATCATCCAGCGCCCAACGTGGGGCGGTTCCACAGTGTTCCCAGAGAACGGTACGTACGCTGGAACTTTGAACCCCGGAAGCAACACCACATTCGAGGCCATCTCCTCAGCGTTGATCATCAACGCTGCCACAAAGTTCAAACTCACCATCTACACAGTGAGTGCCAGCACGACTGTCACATGCGTTATGATCCAATGCACGCGCGGCACAGGCAATGTGATCGCCTCTGCACCTGTAACTTTCGGAGGCGCTGCATCACCTACTTTTGTGTCCACAGGGCTACAGCAGTCGGATGCGATTTCATTTTCGATCACACCGGGGTTCGACTACTACTTCGCACTGAATACTTCGCACTTCATCGGCGTTGTGGCACCCGGAACAGGATTAGCTGGGGCAGCAGGTGGTGTAGTCGTAGCAAACAGCAACGCTCTACCTATCGGGACTACGCTGCCGTCTTGGTCAGGCTCAACAAGTGAGTCGAGCAACTGCATCATCTTTGATCTGGTGACAGCATAAGGAAACAACATGGGACTCAGCAAGGTGTGGTCGTGGTTAGGCAGAGCATTTAGCGATGAACATGGACCTAGTTCATCACGTATAGTAAGCGCATGGTTGTCGGTGTCTTCTATGGCTTTGATTTGGTTCATTGCACGACATTGTATGTCGCAACCAATGGATAAACTAGCTATATGGTTGAGCAATTTTCCTTTGATAATCGGAGCGTTAGCTACATTCTCTACCGCGCCATATGGTATTGGTCGTTTGTCTGAAATGTTCAAAAAGACTGGCGATAAAGTAGTAGACCATGAAGAGCACAATGACGCTAGTTAAGGACTCAGATGTACAAACCAACATGCTATACTTCATCCAGCATCGGCCCGTGCCCTACACTGTGTGACAATTTTCTGCAAAGGGATGTCACTACCAGTATAACATGGGATGATGGTTTCAACTTCAATGACGACTCTTGGTTTCGCACATATCACCAGTGCGAACCAAGAGCCGTCCTAAATGTCCTTGACCGATTGATTGCAAACCATAGGTACTACGATTTGATCATGGCATTCGATGAAAGAGTTTTACGAGAGTGCCACAATGCGGTGTTTCTTACCGAATCGGCATGTTCTTGGTTGCCTAGGAAGTGGAACGCAATAGACCCTCTAGGAAACATGAACTACGACGGTGTACACCATAAGAACCCTGTGGTCATGTCCTACGATGGTTGCGATGTGTCGGCAAAGAAGTTTGCTGTGTCGTTCCTGACAAGTTCCAAACGTCAGCACGAAGGGCACATACTGCGGCAGGAGATTTACGAACGGCTACCTGAACGCCTAGGCGATCTATATGTGTGGAAACACAGGTCTCCTCCTATTGTGCCAGATAAGCGCACGGTTCTTGAACCTTATCAGTTCAGCATTGTTCCTGAGAATAGTAGACAGAGTGGATACTACACGGAGAAGATACTCGACGCTTTCATAGCCAAGACGGTACCTGTGTACTGGGGATGCCCAGACATTGCAAAGCACTTCAATACAGATGGCATAATTCAATTCTCCGATTACGCAGACTTAAAAACTAAATTGCTATCTCTTAGCACGGATAGCTATGCAAGTAGGTCCACAGCAGTAGAAGACAACTTTCAACAGGCATTGAAGGCTATTCACCAATGGGATCAAATAGAGAATTACATAACGATGGGCATAGCCAAGAAGAAAGCAGAAGGCAGCTCACGAGTAGAGGTGACGTTACCGAACCTTTCTCGGTTCTCAAGAAGACCGCTGAGGTCAAGATGAACAGGAAGATAGTCACATTAGTAGCCCTTGGAAAATATGACGACATATTTCAAGGGTTTAGAAAAAATGTTGACGAATTCGTGAAACCGGAATCAGCTTTCAGGGTGTTCGTTCAAGACGGGAAACTGATAACCGACACAACAGGATGGCTGGTAAAGTACGGACCTAAAAAGTTCAGCATGGCTGGAAACGCGAACATAGGGTGGAAGGCTGTCGATCCTACGTCCGACATTTTGTACTTAGGAGATGATGTAAGATTCAAACAGCCGGATACGGTAGAACGTCTGCGGGAACTTGCATACAGCGATCTAAAAATAGGAATGCTATCACCTAAGATTTGCGGAGGAGCAGACAACCCTCTACAAACTAACCCTCCAGATTTTGATTTGATATATTCAGAGAGATATTTGGCTCTGGTATGTACGTATATCAAACGAGAAGTCATTGAAAAAGTCGGGTACTTAGATGAGGAGACTTTTAAAGGATACGGCTCAGATGACGTGGACTACAGCCGAAGAGTGCAGGCCGCTGGTTATAAACTAGCAGTAGCGACACGCATAGAAGTGCAGCACGGACTTACTGGAAAAGGAACTGAAACCTTCCTAAGAAATGTCGGAGGGTATTACGAAGACATCCAAGAAGAGGCCGACAGGAACGAAAAAGCCCTTAATGAAAAATGGGCCAAGAAATGAAACCGCTGATCTCTATTATTAGTTGTTTGGAATACGCTAGGAATGGCGTAAACCAAGCGCAGCGTGATACGTGGTTAAAGCGCTCTCCTATAGAGTATAGATTCTTTGTAGGAGATGTAACTGCCGTAGAGACGTGCAAAGAATTCGAAGCATCGTGGGAAATTAGGGGATGCCGCTATACAGATAAGTCTACTCATATATTTTACACCCCATACGAACCGTTGTCGGATGAAGTGGTAGTACCTGCACCCGATGATTATAAGCACATAAGCTACAAGACAAGGGAAAGTCACAGGTGGGCACTGCGAAATGGTTTCGATTTCGTCCTCCAAGTGTATGCCGACCTGTACGTGGATGTAGAACGGTTTGCAGTAAGTAACATGTTGTCTAAGATGTACTGCGGCAGTGAGAACGGCGGGTTCTGCTTGAACAAGGAAGCTTTGGAAATCACATCCAATGCACAAGTAACCGCATGGTATGATGACGGGTGGGTACGAGACACCCTTCGTAACCATGGTATCAATATGGAAATAGACGGCAGATTCGGCGCAATGCCTAATTATCCAACCAAGAACAATAATTTAATAACGTCGCATCTGTATATAAGCCCAGATGTGCATACACCAGAAAAAATGTATGAGATTGAAAAGGCATCAAGAGCATGACTCAGAAAAAAGCGTTGATCACAGGAGTCACCGGGCAAGACGGCTCATACCTGTCAGAACTTCTGCTCAGCAAGAACTACGAAGTGCATGGTATTGTGCGCCGATCATCCTCTATCAACACCGCACGGATTGACCATATATTTGACAAGCTCAAACTTCATTTTGGTGACCTGAGTGATGGTAGTTCCCTAGGTCATCTCCTGTCGAGCGTAAAGCCACAAGAAATTTACAATCTTGGTGCTCAATCCCACGTCCGCGTGAGCTTTGAGTGTCCCGAGTATACGTCCGACATAGACGCCATGGGAACCCTGAGGCTTATAGAAGCCGTGAAAGCGCACTGCCCAGAGGCTAGATACTATCAAGCCAGTACATCAGAACTATACGGAAAGGTGCAGGAGATACCACAGAGTGAAACCACACCCTTTTACCCACGCAGTCCCTATGGGATTGCCAAGCTATTCAGCTACTGGTACACGCTAAACGCACGCGAGCAGGGAATGCACGCGAGCAATGGCATTCTGTTTAATCATGAGAGTCCGCGCCGGGGAGAGACCTTCGTTACTCACAAGGTCACTAAAGCCGTGGCAAGGATTTCCAAAGGATTGCAGAAGACCATAGCACTTGGTAATCTAGATGCTAAGCGCGACTGGGGACATGCCAAGGATTTCGTAGAAGGAATGTGGTTAATGCTACAGCAGGACACACCGGATGATTATGTTCTGGCTACAGGAGAGACCCACAGTATTAGAGAGTTGCTTTCCGTAGCGTTCGGATGTGTTGGAATCAATGATTGGGAAAAATACGTAGCAGTTGACCCTAAGTACTACAGGCCCACCGAAGTCGATCTACTCCTAGGGAACGCAAGCAAGGCTAGGAGAGTTTTGGGGTGGGAACCAAAGACAAAATTCAAAGCACTCATTGAAGAGATGGTGAATGCAGACTTGCAAGGACTTAGATGCTAAGTGTATTCGTGGCAGGGCACAAAGGTTTAGTAGGCTCAGCAGTAGTGCGAGAGTTAAGTAAGCGAGCAAACATAGAAACCATAACACGCGGAAAAGAAGAATTGAACCTTCTAAATCAGGATGCAGTTGTTGATTTCTTTGAACAAGAGAGACCTGATCATGTAGTGCTGGCGGCAGCGAAGGTGGGAGGAATACTTGCCAACTCCATTTACCCAGCAAACTTCATATACGAAAACCTGATGATACAGGCAAATGTGATCAATGTGGCACACGCAGTTGGGACAGAAAAGGTTGTGGTACTGGGATCGTCTTGTATCTATCCTAAAATGTGTCCACAGCCCATCAAAGAAGAGTACCTTTTAACAGGTCCACTGGAACCTACCAACGAGGCGTATGCAATTGCAAAGATTGCAGGTCTAAAAATGGCAGAGTTTTACCATAAACAGTACGGTATGGGCATAGTAAGTTTGATGCCTACAAACCTGTACGGTATAAATGACAATTTTGACTTGAACTCTTCACATGTACTTCCTGCCTTGATTAGAAAGTTCTATACGGCTAAGAAGAACAACGACAAGCAGGTTGTGTGCTGGGGAACTGGCTCACCTCGTAGAGAGTTTCTGTATGTCGATGACTTAGCAAAAGCCATTGTGCACGTACTCAGTAACTACGAAGGCAATGAGTTGCTTAACGTCGGCACAGGAGAAGACGTAACCATAAAAGAAGTATCAGAAATGGTCGCTAAAACAGTGGGATACGAAGGAGACGTAGTTTGGGACCATACCAAACCGGACGGAACTCCTAGAAAAGTTCTAGATATCAGCCGCATCTTAGCCACAGGTTGGAAACCAAAAGTTAACCTAGAACAGGGCTTGAAGACAACAGTAGAGTGGTACACCAAATGCCAAGACAGTTTAACCGCTGTGGATCAAAACCAGAAGCAGCTCCACTAACAAAAAAGTTGAATAGTATGTCGAAACTTTTGATCTCGATCAGTAGTTGTGAGTACTTCGAGAAGAACGGACTCAATAAACCTCTGAGAGACACATGGTTGCTAGAAGCAACAGCTCTGGGGGTCGACTATAAGTTTTTCCATGGTAGAGGAGCAACACCTAGGCATGATGTTGTGGTGTTGCCTGTGGTAGACGAGCTATATGGCTTAGCAGAGAAAGCAAAGGCTAAAGCAAAATGGGCATTTGACTCAGGGTATGAATATGTATTCAGTTGTTTTCCTGACACATACACCAGACCAGAACGACTTCTGAGATGCGGCTTTGAGAAAGCAGACTACCTAGGAAATGTATACCAGTTCCCCGACAGTGCACCGTTTTGTCAGGGTGGACCCGGATACATCCTTAGCAGAAAAGCGTGTGAATCAGTGTTCAGTCACCCATTGTGCTACCTTAATGATGATTGCTTTATTGGAGACATCCTAAGTAGGACAGACGCGGTACGGGTGCACCACCCCGGTTTCACAGCGTTCGGGCCGGGACCGTTAAGAAACAATGAATCCATAACAAACCACCTCAGTACACAGCCCGGGGGATACACCGCACAAAGCGTGCTAAACGAACACAGGAGATGGATGGAGTCATGAACATCTTAGTCGGCGTGCCCGTGTTCAGAGTGCCAGAGTTGGTTGAGCGCTGCATCCTATCCTTGGTGGATAAAGGAGCAGAAGTGCTCATAGTAGATAACGCATCAGATGCGGACGTGAAACGCATATCTACAACAGGAGAAACAAGATGGGAAAATACATAGTCAATGATTCAGGATTCACATTACCTTCAGACGGTTCACACGTAACTCTAGCGTCTCTGCCTTTGAGCACAGGAACGTACAGAATCTTTGCAGGGGCCTACGCTGACCCCACCAACACATACACGATCTCTGGGTACAGCGACATTGTGTTCCCCGTTTATGTTCCGCATTTCAACCTCCCTTCTAGGTACGGAGCAGAGAACTACGATCTTCTGGATTTAGGCATCTTTGACCTGACCAGCGCAGGCAGTATCTCTCTGGAAGGGTATAATGAGCATGGGGTATCCTCGGCAGGCAGCATGGTAGTACTCATAGCGGAAGCAGTGACGACCTAGCAATGAAAATCCTTATCACTGGAGGCGCTGGATTTATAGGCTCACATCTCATTCAGCGCCTAGTAACGCAAAGGCACGAGCCAGTGGTACTTGACAACCTTAGCACAGGACACAAGGAGAACGTGCCAAATGGCATAGAGTTCCATGTGGAAGACTGCCGCAATGTGAAAGCCCTAAAGAACGCCTCTAAGGGCTGTGAGTTTGTATATCACCTTGCGTCTACCGTAGGGGTAGAAAAGGTTTTGGGTAACCCTAGAGAATGTATTGAGAACATCATAGAGTCCACCCACGCAGCGCTTAGTTTGGGAATACCGGGAATGGACTTTTCAACCTCTGAAGTGTACGGTAAGAACACCAAAATTCTAACAGAAGATTCAGAATTGGTGTACTCAAGCAAGGCGAGATGGTCGTATGCTGCATCAAAACTCATAGGCGAGTGGTTGGTGAAGTCAGAGGGATGGAAAACAGTACGCCTGTTCAACATAGTAGGACCAAAGCAGAACCTAGGCTATGTGTTCTCCAACTTCGTGAACAGAGCAGCCAACAATGAAACGATAACCGTGTATGGAACAGGCGATCAAGTGCGGACCTTTACTGATGTGCGCGATGCAGTCAATATATTTGATACGTTGCGCTCCGTAGACTTCGACGTTGTGAATGTAGGTGGAACTCACACCACTACTGTGAAGGAACTAGCAAACACCGTCATAGGTACCCTGAACTCTAATTCCAATGTGGTGTCGGTGCCGTACTCCAAAGCGTACGCCAAAGGGTTTGAAGACGTGTTCGAGGATTGCTTGGTGAGGATTCCAGACCTTACTAGGCTGCACGCGTTGGTAGGCGCTTACAAATACACCCCTCTGGAAAACACCATAAGGGACACAGCCGCAGTTTAGGAGATTGTGTGATCATAGACTCATTCATGTTCAACGACGAACTTTCCGTGTTAGAACTACGTCTCGGACAACTGGACAGCGTAGTTGACTACTTTGTGTTCAACGAGATAGGAACCACGCATAGTGGGAACTCTAAACCAATACATTATGAGGATAACAAGAACAGGTTCTCCAAGTGGAATCACAAAATAATATGCACACATCCTTCGTTTCGACCTATGGGAGCATGGGAACTAGAGACTGCTCAAAGAAAAGCCCTAGAAGTGTCAGTGTTGAGTTTGAACCCAAAGCCAGAGGACACGCTGTGCACCTCGGACTGCGACGAGATACCAAACCCAGATGTTCTGGCTCAGTATACACCCAGCATGGGACTTAGGAACCTTAGGCAGTACACGTTCTGGTACAACTTTGGACACCTATTTGACTACGGAAGCAGAACCGCCTCCAGAGCCAGACTGGGTTCTATACAGAACATGATTGACGCTGGAGGTTTAGGAAACTTCCACGGAGGGCCTAAGGATGACATGGACATGTCCTTTCCATCAATAGAGAACGGAGGCTGGCATTGTTCCTACTTCTCGGAAGGAATAGAGCGCATACGGAGAAAAGTAAATTCCTTTGCACATACTGACCTGTCACCGTATATAAAAAGTCGATCCGATAAGCAACTGGCTGAAGTAATTTACTACGGAAAAGACCTATACGGAAGAAAAGAAATCAACGACTCACAGAAATGGGAAGACACAGACCCACGACTTCCTCCATACTTCCTACAGAACAAGGAACGATTCAAAGGGTTTACCAATTCCTACTTCTACGAAACGCACAGAGCGCTTTTAGAGTCAGCAGACACAGGAGTTGGCATAGAAAAGCCCTCAGCGACTAGACTTCTAAGGCTGGATAGGGCACCAAGAAGGTAAGGAGACTCAGCGTGAAAACACCACCATACGTGGCGAGTGGTAAGGAGTTTGTGCCGGGGGAGACTCAGGTGCAGTACTCTGGACCATATTGGGACCACAGAGAAATAGAGATGGGAACCGAAGCGTTCCTGTCAGGAAAATGGCTAACAGCAGGGGAGTACGTAGCGCGGTTCCAGAACATATTCGCCAAGCACTTCGGCGTGCGGTTCGCGCACATGGTGAACTCTGGTAGCTCGGCCAACCTGATTATGATCTCGGCTTTGAAGAAGCACCTCCTGTGGAAAGACGGAGACGAGATCATCGTCTCCCCAGTGGGCTTCCCAACAACTATCGCACCGTTGGTGCAGAACAACCTAAAGCCTGTGTTCGTCGATATCGAGATGGACACACTGAACTTCGATCTGACCCTCGTACGCAAGGCGATTACGCCCAGAACCAAAGGTATATTCGTCTCTCCAGTGCTCGGCAACCCTCCAGACATGGACGAACTTATAAAGATGGGCACACTCATCGGGGACAACTGCGACAGCCTAGGGTCAAAGTGGGATGGTGAGTACATCACCAAGTACTACAAGACATGGAGCACGTCCTTCTACCCAGCACACCACATCACCACAGGTGAAGGCGGCATGGTATGCGCGAATGATCAAGCGTATATCAAGACAGCCAGAAGCATGACGTGGTGGGGCAGGGATTGCTATTGCGTAGGCTCGGCGAACCTACTAGCGTGCGGCACCTGCGGTAATCGCTTTGACAACTGGATTGAAGGGTCAGATGAGATCATCGACCACAAGTACCTGTTCACCAACATAGGGTACAACCTGAAGCCGCTCGATATGCAGGGTGCCATAGGCATCGCGCAGATGGAGAAAATAGAAGAGATCGAAACCAAGCGCAGGATGAACTTCAGGCATCTGTCGAACGTAATAACGTGCCATGTAGATGGTGCACATGTAGCGGCAACACACAGCAAAGCTGATCCGTGTTGGTTCGGTGTACCAATTATATGCGACAATGCTGCGTTGAAAAATAGCTTCGTGGCGCATTTGGAAAAGAACAAAGTTCAGACAAGGCCATATTTTGCGGGGAACCTACTCAGACACCCCGGCTACAAACACCTAGGAGATGCATCGCAGTTCCCTCTGGCAAACCAAGCTATGGACCGTGTGTTTTTCATAGGATGTGCGCCGCACTACACTGAGGATATATTGAACTACATCGCAGAGGTGGTGAAGGCATGGAAGGCTTAACTATACTAGGCGGCAAAGGATTTGTCGGCGGTCAGTATGTCAAAAACTACTACCACCACGCTGTGGGGAACATAGTCAGTGTAAACGAGAGAGAAGACTATGGAGTTTACAGCGCAGATGTGTTGTACTTCATAAGCACAGTGCACAACCAGAATGTGTACACGGACCCTTTCCTAGACATTGACACGAATCTAACTACGTTGATTAAAGTTTTAGAAAACTGGAGAAAGAGACCAGACGCCTCAGAGGGTGTGTTCAATTTCATAAGCTCATGGTTCGTAGACAGTGACGTAAAGGGATTCTATACAAGTACAAAGCGTTGCGCTGAAGAGTTACTAATAGAATACTGTAAAGCGTTTGGACTACAGTACAGAATACTCAGGCTTTCAAATGTAGTTGGACCCGGAGATACTAAAACATCCAAAGTAAAGAACGCTCTACAATATGTAATAGGTCAACTGTCACGAGATGAAAAAGTAACACTACGACCTGTCAAGAGGCAGTACATACATGCAGAGGACTGCTCTAGGGCCATAGACACAGTGATAGTAAAAGGCGACAAGAACAGAGTTTATAACATTGGAAACTACGGTTTAGTAGACTTTGCACAATCAGTGGAGCAAGCTAAGGATTACCTGCGATCTAAAAGCTCAATCACCTACATACCCGACTATGAAAACTTCTATGAGATGGACACACGGGATTTGTACAACTTAGGGTACAGTCCAAAGTATACAGGTAAAGCTTTGATTGAAACTCTGTGTGAGGGTAAATGAAAACACTCATAGCAATCATAAATGCTAGACACAGAGAAGCGTGGAGAAACGCTGTACGTACTACATGGCTAAACCAAGTACCAAAAGACAGATGTGATGCGTTTTTCTTTATGGGCCATGGCGATCCTAGGGAGTTTGTAGCAGACGAAGTAGCTTTGGATTGCTCTGATAAATATGAGCACTTACCGGAGAAAGTAAGAGCCATAGCACGTTGGGCACTAGACCGGGATTACTCTCACATGCTCAAATGCGATGATGACGTTGTACTCAGACCGCAAGCCCTTCTGGCATCGGGATATGAAAAGTATGACTTCAGTGGAAAAGCTAATCGACCTCCACAACCGTATGTTGTAAGTTTCGGTTTCAACTACTGGCTGTCACGCAAGAGCATGGCAATAGTGTCAGGAGCAACGTTACCAGAGGACGGCAGTAACGACGATGAGAAGTGGGTAGCAAAGAACCTGTGGGATCACAACATAAGCCTCGTAAATGACAATCGTTATAAATTGCATACAGGCTGGGAAGTGTACCCAGAGCAAACCTTTCAGCGCAGAGCACTAAGAGCATCAAGAATGCCAGCCCCTATAAGGGAACCAGAGATGGTATCTAGATGCATACACATCGAAGACAACCGAGTCAGTCAAGAACAGAAACTACAGGAGTTCAGAACTGTATTTTTGAAGTATGGTGAGAGATGAAAACGCTCATAGCCGTGGTGCATTGCCGAACACGACAGATGTACATGGATGTCATACGTCTTACGTGGTTACCTACTGTACCTCCAGATTGCGCCGATGTAAGATTCTTTGTAGGTAGGGGAGATCATGGAGACTATCCCAACGACGTTGTGCAGTTAGACTGTGGAGATGGTTATGATTCTTTACCTGAGAAAGTAAGGGCTATCTCCAAGTGGTCTTTGGAAAACGGTTATGAGTACACCTTGAAATGCGATGATGATGTAGTGCTACTGCCGAACAAACTATTAGCATCTGGCTATGAGAATGCAGACTTTTCAGGACATAGGAACTCAAGCAAGGAAGAACCTGTGCCTCCTTATGGGTTTTGCTATTGGTTGTCTAAGCGCTCCCTTAAGATTGTAGCCGAGGCAGAATTGCCAAGAGATAACTACGATGAGGGATGGGTAAGAACTAAACTGTATGAGCATGGTATAACTCTACGTCACGACCCAAGGTACTTCCTACATTTCGGAAAGAAGGAAGACTTTATAAGCAAACGTAGACCCCTAAGGTTCCAAAGAGAAAACACCATGCTTGGTATAAAACCTGTGGATGGCACGTTTGCTTGGTGCATGTATTTGGCATGGACGGGATACAAAAACCTACCTGACGAAAGAGTAATACAAGAGTTTCACAAAGTATGGAACGAGGTAAAAAACTCAGATGTCCATAGTTGAAGATGATATGAAGAGGCACAATGCTTTGCAAGCAGAAGAAAGACTACGCACTGAAGCAGAGCACATGGCAGAGATGGCACGTAAGCGTGCAGTATCTACAAAACCCATACCCATAGCGCCTTCCGATTGTTCAGTACAAGGGACTTGGAAAAGAAGAGCAGCATGGTGGGCAAAAGTTCTAGCTGAAAAGCAGAAGAAGTAAAACTAATTGTATCCGCGAAAATGGCAGTAAGTAATCTGCCTAGGCGGGGAGAGAGAAAAATAGTATGGCATCACGTACAGCAACACTACAGCTTCAAGAATTTACCTTTCCAGATGTGACAGGCAAAACCCAGAAGATTTGGGGACAGGTAATAGTAACTGCGGGTACCTACCAAACAGGTGGTCTAACATTCGGTCTGATCGCTTTTGCAGACGCTCGCACAGTAGATTTTAACGGGTTTCTGCGCTGCGAAGTGTGGGACGAAGAGCCTCTGACCGCATCTAACAGCTACACCTACTGGTACAGCCCAGTAACGGACACGCTTCAAATTATCAATAACCAGACAGGTTTGGAACTGGCTAACAACACGCTTCTGCCTATTGTAGACCCAAGCGTTAACGTCGATTCTGCTCCGTTCGAAACACAGTCGGACATCTTGATGTTCGAAGCAACGTTTGATCGCACCACAGTTCGAGGATAATAACCACCCAGTTATTGGGAAGGGTCGTGAAAATCGGCCCACACATTTATTGAGGAGAACGCAATGGGACATAACCTAGAACAATTGGGTACGGCCACGCTCGATACGATGGGCGGTTTAGTGACCAATTGCAATCCGCAAGACCTTCCTGAAGGTGCTTCTCCTCGGTGCTGGGATGTGGATTTCATAATAGGCAGTGTGTTTACACGCGCTGGTTTAGAATCAGTCTACACCTTCACCAATGTAGAAAACATCTCGGCATTAACCGTAGGAAGCGCTGGAATTGCTACATTTTCATACACAGGCCCACTGCCCACTGTTAACGAAGGGTTTTTATTGAGCGGTTTTAGTACTGTCGCTACGTTTCCACTGAACGGACAGACCATTTTTGTTATATCAGTAAATTCAGCACTTGGAACATTCACGGCCACAGTGACTGGAGTACTGGCAGGAACGTACACTGGGCTTTCTGGTGTAGCTACCTCTACGGTTGGAAACTTCCTAGGGCCAAATGTTCCTACTGTTGCAACTTCAGTAGGAACTGGAAATGCATGGGCAAACCCAGTTGGCATACTGGGAGATTCAACATACGCCACAATCACTACAGGAACTCCTAAGACAATAACGCAAACGCCACAAATAGCAAACCTTACAGAAGCAGGCAACACTGCTTTCTGGTCTGGATTCCCAAGCATTTTGACCACAGGACCGGGATACGCGCAGATTTCTTTTACCAACGGGCAGTCACAAAGACCGCTGGTTGCTTACTCAGGCACTCTCAATGTACCTTCCAATGCCGCTGTTTCTGGTATAAAAGTCACCACCAACGCATATAGCATAGGTGGAGGATCACTAAACATCCAACTGATCAACGGTAACACGTTGGTCACGTACGGCACTCCGGTAAGCATACCATTAGGCTCTACGCCCTTCATTTTCTCGGCAGGGTCTTCTGCTTACCAATGGGGAACGGAGCTTGTACCTGCGGATGTGAACGGCGTTGCTCTAGGTGTTCAATTAACAGTTGCATCTAACCCCGGACAAACCATATCAGTGTTTGCAAACTCCTTAGATATTTCTGTAACTTACTCTTTGGCAGGAAGCACTGAGACATTGGTGGCTACTGGTTTTGTTTTTGCAGTGCCAGCAACAACAGGAATTACAGGTTTTGGTACAACTTTCCAAGCATTCACCTCAGATTCATCCTCGATCATACTGCAACTCCTAAAGAATGGTATAGCAGTAGGTCAGCCGATTGTGCAACCTCTAACCACCACACCGACGATATACTCCCTAGGTGGAGCTAGTAATTTATGGGGAGATGCATGGACTTACGCCGACGTTAACAACACACAGTTTGGTGTGCAGATCACAGCCACAGGTAATGGAGTAACCAGCATCAATGATTTGGATGTACTGACGTACATTTCACCATCTCTGGTGAATTTCAACTACGTTAAATCTTATATCCAAAACAACAACCAAACGTATACCTTAGCTCTGGATGCCTCTGGCATTTTGTGGAAAGAGGACGTTACCAACGCCCCCGGCACCTTAACCACAGCACTGTCTGGTATTCTTCCGGGTACATTTGCAAATAGCACCACAGCCAATAACAATGAGTACATTCTGTTCTCAGACTTGTCAATAGGAACAGATCGACCGCGAGTTTATTACCGTGGTCAGAAGTTCCTACCATTGTCACAAGGTGGGCCGGGAGCACCGCCTGTAGTGTCGTCTTCGCAGGCTTCTACGGCTGCTAATTTGGTTGTCACGGCGTACTCTACCTCTGGTAACATTGTTACTTTCACTTTTAATACTGTAGCAACTGCTCCAGTAGTTAATTCACTGTACAAAGTTTCAGGTACAGGAAATACAGCATTAGACGGCAAGGTGTTTACAGTAGTAGGAACTCCAGCACCATCTACCACTCAGTTCTCCTCGGCTTTTGTCGGCACAGCAGTGCCCCCATCAGCTAGTGGCCTAACCGCAGCGGCTATACCATCTACGGCATACGACATTATATCCATAACGCAAAACGGAATGCCAGCGCCCAACAGTCAGAACTCACCCACCTACACAAATGGACAAGAGGTGATTTGGAGTGCCCCCGGCAATTACAAGACGGCTGGAACAAACGTAAGAGTATTCTACGCAGGTGCCAACGCTCCTGAGGTAAGCAGCTTCGTAACACAGTTCAATCAGTATCCTCCACTTCTTGTAGCGTTTACTGGCAACATTCCAATCCTAGGAAACGGTACGTTCCAAGCAGTAGGACATGGAACGGCAGTACCAGCTAGAGGAGAGCACCAATTAGTACCATACTTAGACTTTACGGTAGCAACCTCTGGTGCCCAAGTATTTGGTGATTCACAGAACCCCGGAAGTGCGGGGTATATACAACAGACCTTAGCGACATTGACTCTGCAAGAGTCTATACCATCGCTGACTGCTGGTGACTCCATAACTATCTCTGGGGCAACCCCCAGCGCTTGGAATGGAACTTACACCATCATTCAAGCTCTGAACAGTTGCATTGTAAACATCACATCTTCTCAGATGGACAGCAATGGAAATGCAACATTTGGGTACACAGTCACCAGCCCTATAACCACCCCACCAACTAACCCAGTAGTGGGGCAGACTATTCTTATCCAAGGGACAACCGGAGGCAACGGGGTCTACAACACTGTTGGAGTAATATCCTCTGTTTCTGCACCGTTTTTCACAGTGAGTGGGTTTAGTGCACCAGCAGGTGGTTTCCCTCTGGTATCTCCAGAGACCGGAACAGGTCAAACATACGGAACTCAATTCCTATTTGACCCAGCTACGGGCTTTGTGGCCCCCGGATCAGGATCATCTACTGATTACGTCTACGGAAATGCAGGTGCAGGAGGAACTATAACTGCACAAGTAGGAGCCACTACTCCAATAGGTGCAGGCACGCGACAATTAGTGGTGTATTTCATAACGGAGAGTGGGTACGAAACTCCTCCCAGTTCTCCAGTGACGTTTACGACCACATCCAATGCCACATCCATAAACATTTCGCAATTGCCTATAGGCCCACCAGACACGGTAGCCAGAGGTTTTGCAATAACTGAAGCAGGACAAAACGGAGTACCGGGAGCTAATTTCTACGTCATAGAGCAAGCTGGTAGTGTAACCATAGCAGGAGCACCAACGCCCTACACCTCAACAATCATTCAGGACAACACAACTTCTGAGACCACATTGTCATGGTTGGATTCAGTACTGTTGAATTCCAGAGAGATCGACGTGCAGGGTGACAATTTGTTCAACTTGATTGAATTGGGTAGCTCGGCATGGGCAGTACCATACGCTTCGCGCATGTTCTATGGTTTACAGTTGAACAAGATTGACAACTGGCAGTCTGGTGGAGCGTTGGGATTTGATGGAGGTTTCCTACTAGGTCAGAACCAACCTCTTGGCTGGTCAATTGTCAATGCAGCCGATCAGACTTTGATCAACAGTTCTATCGCCGGACAGTCTCTGTACATCAAAAATCAAAGCACGACAACTCCTAATACAATCGGTATGATTTACCAAACGGCGTTCCAAGACTTTTATGGAGCACCAATAATCTCACCGAACGTTCAGTACTCTGTGCGTATAGCGGCTAGCATACCTTCTGGTATCACTGCCGGAAACTTGGTAGTAGATTTGGCAGACGGAACCACTTCTGGAGCATTCGGAACAGTATATGGATCATTTACCGTGCCTTTTTCCAGTATGTCTACGAACTACGCTGTTTTCACAGGGGTTTTGTTGGCAGTGCCTTTTGTCAACACAGTGTCTCCGTTTGTGAAGATCAGAGTGTACTGTACGAATATGGCGATAGGGGCAGATTGTGCTGTAGACCGCATCGAAGTATTCGATACCAAGACACCGTATTTAGCAGCACAGGTGTACGGTTCTTATGTCGCACAGCCCGAATCAATCGATGGTTCTGCTACAGGAGGAATAATTGACACAACCACTGAGAACTCCCAGAATGTAATGGGAGCATTTGTGATGCATGATCTATTGTTCCTATTGAAAACCGCAAGCTGGTACTCAACGCAGGACAATCCAAACTCTGAACCGGGAGGCTGGGGACTGCACGAGGTATCCAACAAAGTTGGAACCATCGGCATCAACTCCTATGACACTGGAGAAGAGTGGTGTATCACGGCTTGCCGTTCTGGAATCTATGGATTCGACGGCGGACAACCAACTAAAATCTCTCAAGAACTGTGGAACTTGTGGGAACAGATCAACTGGGAAGCTGGCAACACAATTGTTCTTCGGAACGATGTAGTGAGCAAGCGTCTGTACGTAGCGATTCCTTTGCCAACAGGTGTTAATCCTGCAACGGGATTGCCTGCTAACAAATACACCAACGTATGGTTGCCGAACGCTCCATACAATCCTGCTCCGGTCACGCCAAACGTTGTTCTCATGTTAAACTACCAAGGGTTAGCAGACATCAAAGAAATGATGATGTCTCCTGAAGTCCACACAACTATGTTCGGGACACTTGCTGCGGTTGATATGAAACGCAAGTGGGCAATATGGAACATTGCCACGCCGTACATGGCATTCATCATGCAACCAGATGGAGAGTCAACGCCTTTGTATGTGTGTAACGGTGTTGGTTCTTCAAAAATCTATCAACTGAACCAGCAGCAGTACTCTGATGACGGTGTAGCGATCCACTCACTATATACCACTTATGGTTTTGTTAACGCTGCAAAGGCAGCAACACTTCCAATCTTCGGGTTCCACGCAAAGAGATACACCGTCCTGCAATGTGCCATAACAGGCACGCAGTTGACGAGCAGTACGACTACGAACGCGAAGATTCGTATGCTACCAAACACAATCACGCCAAAGTATCCGTACACGGTGCCTGTAGGAATCCCGCTGGTAGACCCGTCTAACGATGACTATTTCCGTCCGATCAATGTGAAGGGCAACAGAATGTTCGTTGAGGTTTCTACGAATGCAGTTGGATCAGCATTTAACCTCAGCAAGCTGTTGATTTCAGGCAAAGCAGACCCATTCTCAACCCTAAACCCAACGGGCGGAGGGAACCAAGGCGTGGTGTAATAGAAGAATCTCAAGGCTTAGCGGCTTTGGGCTAGGGAGGAGAGAAGCTGACACTTCTCTCTTCCCGACCTTTGTCAGGAGGAACAATGTTAATTTACTTGATAACGAACCACACAGCGAGGCTGCTAAGAAAAAGATGCGGCTAGCTAAACTAGGAAAACCAAGAGCGCATGGAAGCTGGGAAAACAGACCCACATTGCATGGAACTGCTCAGGGGTATAAACTGAGAGGGTGCAGGTGTAGTGTTTGTAGGAAATACAGACACGACCTGCACATACGCACAGGAAATTAAGGAGCGCACATGCGAGGAGAAAATGAAATCTTAGTAGGGGGCCGCGAGTTGCCTTATGTAAACATTCGTGATCCTTACACTGGTTCTCTGTTTGATCGTATCATAAAAGCGGTGAACACTCTCGCTAAGAACGCAGGGGTAGCTGCTGTGGGTAAAGTATCTCCTCCCCCTAAGATTGATGCTATTAATGTGCAGGGAACGTTATCAGGCAGCACTATGACGGTCCCTTCAGAAATACTACATTGGACCCTTACACACAACCAGCCCGTAGCAAAGAATATTCGATACTTTAGCGAGATTGATACCAATCCGAGTTTCCCAGCACCACATGTGATTGATCATGGCTCTAGTCGTTCGGCATTCTTATCTTTGCCAAAAATGGACAACACAGGTACTACGCAAACATACTATCTTCGTTCGTACGCCCAAATGCCGGGATCAGACCCAAGCCCTCCCACTGTACATGGTAACACTGGTGGGGCCATTGGCATACAGATGACAGGTAGCAGCAAGACAACACTTCTAACATCCGCAGGTAGCGGCACAGCAAGTCCCAATGGGCAACAAGGTGGGCACGGTTTAGGTATAGTTCTAGATCGTCCGGCTCCCGGCCCCAAAAGAAATGTTTCATAAAGGATCACGACAATGACAGTTCTAAGATTTGTATTAACGTTGATGTTTCAAGGCGTTTTCCCTTGCATCAGCATCTTTGGTGGCAGTGGCGCGATCCAAGGTCAAGCGGCAGCAAATGAGAAAGCTTCCGCAGAAGCTGCTGGAGGCTATGGCTCTCAAGCGGCCAACGAGTCTGCCACGTTGAACCCGTTGTTCTTGCAAGATATTCGAGCAACCCATGGGTACACACCGGGACAGACCAATGAGATGTTAACCGCAGCCCAGGCTGGCTCCGGTGGAGCATTTGGTGGTGCAGAAGGACAGCTTAAAGCCAACGCTGCACGTACAGGAAATGCCACTGGAATCGCCAAGTCTCTTGATGAGATGGCTAGGGAAAAAGGTAAAGCCGCAGCAGGAGCATCTGAAGGTATTGCAGCAGCAGATGTGAACGCAGCGAAATCACTGAACGCACAAGGTGCAGCAGGTATGCAAGGGTTGTATGGCACGAACGTCAACGCCCAATTAGGTGCGATGAAACAGGCCAATGCAGATGTGCAGACCGAGAACCAAGTGCAGGCCCCAAGCCTGATGTCGGATTTGCAGTCGATAAACAGCTTAGTTCCAAAAATGCCCGGAATGTAAAAGGAGAGAACATGCCAACTGACGTTTTGAAAAAGTTAGGCGACACAGCAAAAGATATTGGGTCTAAGCTAAAGTCTCTCCCTCCCAATGAAGGGGAACAACAAAGCTTAAAAGAAAAACAATCCCAGATAGATGCGTTATCTGCAAAACCTACACCAGAAAAACCCAAAGAAACAGAACCTGCCGAAGTAGACAAAGTTGCACCTTTGGCGCGTTATGGATCGCGCCCCGGTGAAAAGCGCATAGACACATCGGATATGACAAAACCGCTCGGCACATCCGCCCCAGTATACGACAAAGGTGGAGACGTGAGCGTGGAAGCATCCAAGCGTTTGCAGTCTTCCGGCGATGCAGGTTTACAAAGCAGATTAGCAGAGCCTGATGAGCAGGTAGCATCCAAAGCTAAAGCAGCCCCAGCCGCGTCAGAAGGTGGAGGATTTTCTGGACTAGCTGCTTACGGTAAACAGCAATACAACATAGGTAAAGATACTGCTAAGGAAGGCGAAGCACAGGCTGCACCATCCGCCATGCCACGCACTGCCGAACAGAAGGCAGCAGGCATACCAATGGAGAAGGCACCAAAAATGCCTGTGATTCCTATAAACACATCAGCGGCTCCGGTATTTGACGAAGGTGGCGACGTAGACGTGAACGATGGCAAGCACCAAGTTGCAGTGCTACAAGATGGTGAGAAAGTTCTTACCCCTGAAGAAGCCGCGAAGTACAAAGAGGAGCACGGAGAGACAGAGCAGAAACCTCCTACCGAAAAAGTAGCAGTAGCACCAACAGCGGACGAAACTCTGAAGCTGAAGCCCTACGGTCAAGTGATGGAGGAGAAGGCGAACAAGATGGCATCGGAGAAAACAGCCGAAGCCCAGCCTGAAGGTGGCGCTGTGCCCGTAGAGAGTGGAGCACAACCAAAGACTGAAGAGAAGCCTAAGGTTACATACGGATATTTAATGGCAGAGAACATGGGGTTCATTCCTAAAGGCACTGTAGACAGGATGACTGCTCCTAAAGAGTTCAACCAAGGGACTCCAGAACATACAGCACAGGGTGGAGTACCAGCAGCCCCAACACAAGGTGGAGTACCAACAAGTCCACTGACAAAGCTAGGAGCACCAGCATCCACACCAACTGGTAAAGACGCATTCAATGCTAGAATCAAACAGTTCGATGCTGACTACCAATCGTTGATGGACAAAGCAGCGGCCACCAACGACCCTCAATACGCAGAGCAAGCCTCTCGTGTGAAGGAATCGAAGTTGGCCTATGAGAAAGCTCACCCATGGGGTTCTCCTGAGTCAGCCCATCCCGGTATCCTTGGGAAACTAGGGCACATTGGTGAGATGGTTGCCGCTCGATCACCAATCATCGCACCCATCGTGAACAGCATCCCCGGTTCCGAAGGAGCCAGAGCACAAGAAGCAGCCTCCGCCCAAGGTGAGACCAAAGCAGCATCCGAACAGAACGTATCTCAAGAAGCTGTGGATGCAAAGACTGCCAAAGAACTAGGTGGAACGGCAACTCCAGAGCAGATCGCGGATTACCAAAGCCGCATAAAAGCCATCGCTGGTTTGTCTCCAGAAGCCGCAGCGGTATATGCAAAAGTGCCTGCTGGTACTACAGGCGCAGAGTTGGACAAGCGCTTCAATGAAGCTACTAATCTGACGAAGATGTCCGATGAGCAGCAGAGAACCACTACCGCTGAACAAGACCGTAAGGATCGTGCAGCAGAACAGAAGTCCCAACACGAGCAAACACGTCAGGATAAGCTGTCCAAAGCATTCTACACGTATACCACTACTGATCCAAAGACTGGAAAGATCACCACCGAGATGACTACAGGCGACAAGCTGGATGAACTTCCAGATGATGCCCAACTTCTTCCGGTGAAAGACCCGTCTCTGTTGATTGGCGAGGCACGTTCTATGAATGCTGTGCAGGATTCGCTAAACGAACTGCATAAGGATTTGCATGACCACCCAGAAGTATTTGACAATACAGCCGCACGCTCTATTGTCCAAACTACCACTGAGCAAATGAACCGCGTAGCCGCTACTATGTTGGTAGCTGGTACAGGAGGTTCTATTCCCTTACCATCAGGTCTAGGTGACCTGATCAACACCGCACTGCAAAACAATGCGTTGGATGACAAAACAGCCAAAGCCGTAAAGAACTACATTGCGGACTACAAAGCCGCGAAGGATAAGGCTATGGTCATCCAAATGATGATGCAGAACGGTAAAATGGGAAGAGGAGGTCAGCAAGCGTTTGAGTCCATTGTTAATCAGCTTCCCGGTGGCTCTACTCCCGATACCAACACAGCAATGCGGCAGATGGCGTCATTGCAGCGTGTACTTACAGGGTTGAACACGAAGTACCCAGATAAGTACGCGGATTACACAAAGACTGAGCCATACGCAGTAGAGAATGCTGCACCCGAAGACACGGCAGCAGGCGAAGCGAAAGCTGCTAAAGCTGCACCCAAGGCGGCTGCAAAGCCAGCAACAAAGGGCGGATACTCTCCGAATAACCCGTTCGCTCCTAAACCAGCAGCACCACCGCAGCCGTAAGAACAATCTGAAAGGATAACAAGATGCCTACCGACACATTGCAGAACCCTCAGGAACAGACACAGGTTCAGACCGCACCAGTGCCCACACCTCAGGCCCAGCCTGTACCTGATCCTGCTCATGTTATCCTTTCAGCGGCTAAAACTGACGACAAGACCAAGGCCGATGCATGGGAGATTTACCACAACCATGAAGGCCAAGAGTTTGAAAGTAAGCTAGCTGCATCTCCTCTGCCGAATGACGCGAAATCGGCTTTGTGGGAAGCAAAGACACGCGCGGCTCAGAACAAAGCACAAACTGCCGTGCCAGCGCCACACAAAGACCTGTTGACGCAGGCCGATGAGATCATGGCTCTGCCTCCAGACCAAGCACTCGCTGTGAAAGTGGTGCGTGCTGGCCGAGGACTCTACCATGGGCTTGCAGGCGATGAAGCGACACCAACTATCACAGGACAGGCAACCACAGCCTCACCCGCTGCCTCCAGTCTCGGATTCACTCCTGAGAACGTTGGCTACAACATAGGCAAGATGGGTCACGGTGCTTACGAGTTCGGTAAAGGTCTTGTGGAAGATATTTCCAACAAGAACATACCCATTGTTATACCAAACAAATCTGAGACACTAGAATCCAGTGTAACCACGCCTACTGAAAAGCAGACAGGTATATTCGATCCACAAGCAAAAACTTTGGTAGCAAAATATCTCATGGCACCGTCTCAAGCGGAACATGAAGCAGCATTAAAGGAGTTGGAACAGTTTCATAACACACCAGAGGGAACTACTGCTGTAGGTCATGCTATTTCTGCTCTTCTGCATGGAACTTTGGGTGAGTATGTGCCTATGGTGGGACCACTCGCAATGGCAATTACAGACCAAGCGCAGAAGGGAGATATAGGCGGGGCAATGGCTCAGATCGCTGCACTGTACGGTCTTGAAAAAGGCGGGAAGGCAGTTAAAGAAGGAATAGTAGGCAGAGCTAAAGCCAAAGTAGCGGAACTCACCAAAACTCCTGAAGTTAAACAGGCAGAGGCCAATGTTGAAGCTCTCGGCAAAGACCGGGAGGCTGCACAGGACAAGTATGACGCGGCCCTTGCAGAGCACAACAAACATGCCGCATCTCATGCACAGGGGATTGGCTCCCCAGAGAAGGTAGTAAAGGAAGTAGAGAAGGCACAAGCTGCTCTGGATGAAGCTACGGCTCACCATGAGTTGGCAAAAGAAGACCTAGCTAAGAAGCAAGCAGCTTCTACTATACCACAGCAAATAGGTGGAGCGGCAGGTCGTGCAGTTGAAAAAGTGTTACCCACTCCAGCCGCAACGCCGGAAGTCCCGGCAGAGCAGATCGAAGCTGCACCAGCGGCGGCACCAGTAACCCCGGCACCTCCAGTGCTTGGAAAGCTGGGAGTACGCCAAACGGTCAGCCCTGCACATGCTACCACCACAATCCCGCAGGAGCCTATACCTGCTCCACGGGTTGGTTATGGTCGCATTGCTCTGGCAAATGAGCAAGGCACCATGGGAATGCCCCGGCAGTTGACCGCAGGGACACCAGAAGCAGCACCAGCAGTAGAGGTACCCAAGCCTCTGCCTACGGATGAGGGCGCACTGCGAGACTTAAAAGCAACCAAAGGAGAAGTCGTAGAGTCACCTGAGAAGAAAGTCGGACGCCTGCTCCAAGAGGCATTGAAGCCAGCAGAGAAAGCACCTGAGTACAAAGGCGAAGAGCACAGAGAGAAGACACGTCCGGCTACCATGAGTCCCACTGAGATCGAGGAAGCGATGAAGAATCGCAAACCTGTCCATACACCGTTCGATGTAACGGAAGGTGCCATGGAAACGATCAAGCGTGACCAAGCTATGCCCAAGCACCCGGCTGAGGAAGCTGCGGAGGCTACGGCCAAGACTAAACCAGCCCTACCGACTGAAGAGCCAACAGGATATGCAGCTAAGAAAGAAGATATTGTACCAACGGGTGCCGAAGGACGAGAGCCTGTAAAGAGCGCGGCTGAATACACTCCAGCGGTTGAGCAGAAAGTCAATGAATTATCCGATGCAAATCTGAGAAAGTTGGCAACGGCTCACGGTTTGAATCCTGACGAGTATGATCTCAACGCGCGTGATGAACGTCGCCACCGCATTGAGCGTGACCAACTTGCAAAGGACATAGCAGTGCAGATAGGTGAGGACGAGAAAATAAATCTCGGCCGAGCGGCAGCGTCTGCTGAGAAGGAAGGTACCTTTGCAGGTGCCGATGTCTCGGCTAAGGGACGAGCAGCGCGAGCTGAAAAGATGTTTCCACGCCTTCGTGGTCCAGTAGACGAGAACGGGAACCCAACAGTATCTGGTGGAGCACCTGACACAGTAGGAACCAAGGAAGCTGCCGATAAGGACAACGAGCACTTTGCAAACGCAAAGAAAGAGCTAGGCCCCAAGGCATCTATCTCTGAAGTTGCCAAGCGTGCTCAAGAGTTAAAAGACACGCACGCACAGCTGGCGGCGCACGAAGCCAACGGTGGGTCAACTTTCAGCTCCAAAGGTAAAGACCTGAATGGAACCGACAAGTACTCCGTGGGTGCTTACCCTGACCGTACTGAGCAGGTTGATAAGTTAACACCAGAGCGTCTGGAAGAGTTCAAGAAAAAGAACTCCGATGTGTTGTCCAAAGAGGACCATGCAGTAGGAACTTGGAAAGACCCAGACACTGGTAAAGCAGTTCTTGACGTAGCTAAGACCTATGCAAACCGCGACGAAGCCATTGCAGCAGGTAAAGCTGCTAATCAAAAAGCCGTATATCACCTAGGCGGTGAGGGAGAGATTCAAACAGGCGGAACTGGTCGTGTAAACGAAAAAGGTTCTCCCATAGATGAGTTTGGCAACCCCACAGTAAGTGGCGGGGCACCTGAAAAGGCTCTACCCACTGGTGATGCATTGATCAAGAAGTACGGTGAGTCCAGTGGAGACCCTAAGGACTTGTCATTCATACTGCCTGACGGTCGTGCAGTAGCCAATGCAGGCTTCGAGCATGACACAATGTTAGGTGGCAAGGCTACCGATGCTAAGCCACCTAGAGAGCGATTTGTTGCTGAAGGAAACATCCGTGTGCGCCCACACCAAGGCACAGCCGGAAGAGAAGTGTCATTCTCTATTCCAGAACAGGGAATAAGCGAGGCACAGTTGAAGTACATCCAAAAGATGTCCCCTCAACTGAAAAGCGGCGCAGTAATGATCGAAGTAGGCAAGCCGGGTGGAAATTACAAAACCATACCATACGGTGAAGCCACGCCAGAAGCCATAGAGAGGGCAGTACGAGAGACAGCCTCAGTTAACAATGAAAAAGGCTCTCCCATAGATGAGAACGGCAACCCCACAGCAAGCGGAGGTTCACCGTCAGCGGGAACTGACGCAGCTAAGATCAAAGCGTTGCCTAAGATAGCTGAAGAGCACCTGACTGAAGAAGAGAAGGCAGGCGTAACCAAGACCGATGCCGGACGTAAAACGTTTGTGGACAACCTGAAGAAGTTGCCATCTGTTCAGGAATTCATTGACATTGCCAAAGCAGGCGAAGGTGGACGCAAGTGGTACCAACGAAGCGCCGCAGCTTTCGAGGCACTGACAGAAGAAGCCCCAAAGTATTTCAAGGAAGGGGACCGTCAGAAGTTCACAGACTTTCTAGCCGCATTATCCCCTCAGCAATCTGTAAAGATGAACCTAGGGGAAGCACTAAATGCGTGGACCCGATACGTTGATGAAGGCAGACCCACAGGGGAACCGCTGAAGAAGATGCTTAGGGATGAGTTAACACTTTCGGGCGCTAAGATTTCCAACGCAACCAAAGCACTGGCAGGTGAACCACTATGGCCGGACTTGTCTAAGAACAAAAACTTCAAGGTACCTTCGTTTGCTAAGAACCTTAACGGGTATCTTAACCACGTTACCAATGATGGCTGGCAAGCGTTGTTCGGTGGTCTGGATGCCAAAGCAATAGAGAAGGCAAACTCTTACCATCCCTTAGCAGTGGTCACGCGAGCCGCAGCAGATGCGCTAGGCTGGAAACCAGCAGAAGCACAAGCAGCCATCTGGGCGTTTACCAAGACGTTTACAGAGAAGGGTGAAACTCTTCCTGAGGACGTACGTAGACGATCAGAAGACTTTGCAGACATACTCGCACTGGACCCCGAGATACGACAGCAACTACAGCAACTAGGAGTGAACCATGAACAACTCGACGCAAAGCTTAGAGCAATCGGAAAAAAGCCAGCGATCACCTCAGGATCTAGCCCTACTACTGAAAACTCTGTTAGGAAACTTGCTACTCGTATCGAAAAAGCACGAGGAAAAGGAACCATCCCACCCCCAAAGTCAGGAAACCTCAACGATGAAGATGAAGAAGTTGGGTTCAACCCAGAAGAGTTCGGGAATGAAACCGTTGCAGGTAACCTAGCTAAACTTGGTGAGAAGAAAAAGAAGTCTCCCTACGGAAACGTAAAGTAAGATGCAATGGGGACTCTCACCCGTCCCCACAACCTGAAGGTCCGGCCATTAGCCGGGGAAAGAATAAACAACATGTGTGCCCTCTACGTAAAAAGCCCCTTTAAGCCAACCCCTACCTTGCTTGTGCAAGGTCGTCCAGAGTATGTATTTGGAAGTTGGAATGACAATACAGGGTCAACTTTAGGAAATATCATTTCAGATTCAGCCGTGACAACCACAGCGACAGTTACGTTCCAGATATTATCGGGAAACGCCCCGGCTGTTGGAAGTCTCATAACCGTTGTAGGAGCAGCAAACTCTGCGAACTTCAACGTGACCAATGCGCAAATTATAACTGCTAGCACTACGTCTGCCGGGGTATGCACCGTAACGTACGCTATCACCTCATCTTCAGTTCCTGCTGGAACTCCTGATGGCGGTCAGATTGTGATTCCACAGCCTGAACTTGGTGATATTCTAAGCTCATTTGCTGCATCATCGGTACCAGTGTGCTGCCCCGAATCTCCGTCGCAACAGTCTGGTAAATCCCTAAGTGCTACAGTTAAACTACCAGCACAGAAAGGTGGGGTAGATAGCACACTGTCAGCAGTTACAGTAGTTATTCAGTGAGCCAACTTTGATGAGGATGGACAGTACAACACCATAGGCACGCTTACGGCGGCTGGTACTGCATCCGGTGGGCCTAACACGTACGATTGGCAATCTGGACAAGGAGATACTGCTACAGGCACCCTTGCCGCAGGCAGTGTGGTGTTGCCTAATTTCAGATTCTATAGGCTACAAGTGGTCTCGGCTACGGGGTCTGGACCTGTTATTGGTACTATCATGTTCTAATCGAGTTCTAAAGAACTTGACTCTATGCGTAATTCATAGCGAGCCACGTTATAGCCGTGGTAGACATTCGACTCAGGGGACTCAACATGACCATTGAAGAGATTCAGGAACATCTTACGCAGATAGCTTTGCAACGTGAACTAGAGAGCCTAGCAGCGCACGAGCAAGCTATGAAAGACTTGGCTGAGGCTACTGAACAAGAGAAAAAAAGACAAGCAGCAATGCGTGAAGAGCAAAGACTGGCTAAACAAAGACGCATATGCATAGAAAACGAAAAACGTGAAGCAGAAACAGAGCGCTTGCGCCAAGAAGAAAAACACAGGGCCAGTATAGAGTTAGAAAATGAAACAAAGCAAGCAGAGCTAGAGACACAACATCATAATCAAGAAGAAGTGAGTCGTCATCTGTCTGAGCTTGAACACTTAGAAGAAAAAATAAAGAAACAAATAGAAAACGCAAAGGTAATAAATGCTGATACAGAGCACATCATGCCTAACCCTCTGCAAAGGTTTTTACAGAGTTCGCCAGAATAAGGAGCACTATATGTCATTAATATACCCCGGTGGAGATGAGCAAGTAACGCCTAATATTGGCCTTTCTACGTGGGGCATGGACGAAGTCCTTGCCAATAACATGATTTTAATTGACGCAGCTATTTCTGGGGGAGGTTCCTCTGTAAAAGTAAATAGTGTTAGCATTCTAAATCCAAATTTTAACAACACAACACCCGCAGCGCCCGGTGGAAACTCCAACGTTACTTGGCAGGTGGATGTTAGTGGTAATGTTTCTGCATACGTATCTACCAGTGGCACAGGCACAGTTACGTCTTTTAGTGCAGGTAATCTTAGTCCATTATTTACAACCAGTGTGGCAACCTCCACGACCACACCTGCATTGTCTTTTGCATTGAGCAATGCAGCAGGTGGAACAGTGCTAGGAAACAATGGAACATCAGCAGGTGCCCCAGCATACACCATAGCACCCGTACTAGGCATTCCCGGCACATCGACAGGTACGATTGCCTTGGCGTCAAGTACAGCAAGCGGAAAGTATACCTTAACGGCTCCTGCTAACGCAGCAACCCCAACTTTGACCCTTCCTACCACCAGTAATGTACTTGCTGGACAGTTCGCTGGAGATGGAACAGTACTCAGTTCTACCTTATCAACAGCTTCGTCAGCAGGTACCTTGACAGCAGCTTTAGCCAACGCTGGCGGTGGAACAGTACTTGGAAACAACACTACTGGGTCAGCAGCGCCTGCGTACACTATATCCCCAGTGCTTGGTATTCCCGGCACATCTACAGGGACTATTGCTTTAGCTTCAAGCACTGCTTCAGGCGAGTTCACAATCACTGCTCCTGCCAGTGCAGCTACTCCTACGCTCACTTTATCTACATCAAGCGGTGTGGTAGTTAACGTAGCAGATGGCATAGTGTTCACAGCAACAATCGCAGCAAACGGCACTTTGGCACTTGCAACACAAACGGCCAACACGGTATTTGCTGGACCTTCGTCTGCTGGTCCATCTGCGCCTACTTTCCGTGCACTGGTAGCAGCGGACATTCCAAACTCTACCATAATGCCGATTTGGAACAACCTACAGAATGCCACGGGAGCACTGACACTTGCGAACGGAGCAAACGCTACAACTTTTAATCAGACTTCTAACGTAGCGTGGCTCTGGGCAAATACCACAGTAGCCACATCGGGAACAACCAACGCAAGCCCATTATTGGAGGTAGCAGCTAACTACTGGACAGGCGCAGCCTCTGCTACAGATACATGGACAATAGGATCATCACTTGCAGCAGGTACTAACGGTGCAAGCACCTTACAAGTGACGCACACTGGAAGCACGGGTGGGGTTGCTGTCGTATTCCCCGCAGGAATAGCCGGTGTACCGAGTGTGGCTGTCGGTTCTACCGCCACTGGCATGTGGCAACTTAATGCCTCCCACCTTATTCTTCAAATGGGTTCCGGTACTTCCGCATCCACGTTAGGTCTGTATTCCTCCACCGCAGATGCTATGGAATTTCAATTCAATAGCGGCACCGGATATGCCCAATGGATTTTACAGGCGTCCGGTTGTGTATACGCGCACGTTGGAAATCTCACGACACAATCGGGACGGTCTGGGATAGCTCTCGGAAACCCAACCTTGGCTGGAACGACTGCCGGAACGCAGCATTGCGTATCCATAGGCGATCTCACCACCAATACCGGAGCGAAGTGCATATTCACCCCGTCTTCGGGTGCGACAAACTTCTCCGCATTTACGGTATATCCTACTATCAACCAAACGGGATCGGCAAGCGGAAGCTATACCGGAATAACCGTAAATGCTATAGAGACCTCACTAAAAGGAACCACAAACAAGTTGCTATCTTTGCAAGCCGGAACTACGGGTGGAACTGTAGAATTCGACATCACCAACGCAGGCGTGATTTCAACATACAACGCAATAGCCACGGTCAGCAATGGAGTTCCTTCCGAGTTGGCAAATAGAGATCTTACTGCACAGTCTGCGGCCATAACTGCAACTACGCTCTATGCCACGACTGCAACCGGGATGTATCGTGTTTCTTGGTCTGCAACCATCACTACAGTAGATGGGGTATCTTCTGTACTCGGAGGGGCAGGAGGGTTCCAAGTTATTTACACTTCACCTACAGACAGCGTGGTGAAAACTACAGTAGCAGGCAACAGTGTAACTAGCTCGGCTAATACTACAGGTACCGCTGTTGGTGGATGTGAAGTAGTGTACGCAAATACAGGAACAAATATCAAATTTACGTACGGCTATACCTCGGCAACTCCGGGGCAGATGGTTTATGAATTGCATATAAAAGTGGAGAGTTTAGGATAACCCAACATGGGCTTACGTGGATAACTATAGGCACACAAACGGAGAAAAACGCAATGTCACAAAGAGTGAGCAATGGAGATTCAACCTCTTTTAGTACAGCATCCGGGACGGTGTTTAACATTGGAGTAGCAGGAGTAAACACAAATTTACAAGGAGACATACAAACTCCTGCGTACCCACATCCTGAGTCCTCACCAACAATAAACCCGTGTATTTTCGTACAGGATGCAAACGGAGTATGGCATCCACAAGCCGGTATAGACACTGTAACAGGAAACACAGGTTTTCCATTTTCTGGGCCAAAAGACCCACAAGGAACCCTTACTTGGTTTAGAAGAATGTTCTTCAGAGACAACGCGGCACCTTCTCAGGGCTTTAAAAATGCATTCTTATCCGTACAGCACAGTGCTGGAGTGGGAACTGCACATGAAAATCAAGATCGCGCCCTTGCTCTAAGTATGGGAAATGTTACGGGAAACGTAACCGCTGTTACCATAGCTGGAGGAGTAGTCACTCTAAATGTGTCAACAGGCAACGGAGGCATGGCACCGGGGCAGGTAATAGTAACTGTTGGACTTTCCAAAGTAACACAGTTAAATTTCTTACCTCTGACCATTACTGGGACAAGCGGAGCCTTGACGGTTACAGCAGTTTCTGCACCTCTATGCCTAGAGACAGCAAACAATGCCTCTAATGGATCGACAGTATACGCACAGTACGTTGGTCAACCTGCAAATGCTTACGCAAACCAGACCTTTGTAGTAACAGGGTTTAACAATGCAGTGAACAATGGTACATTCCTCTGCACTGCAAGTTCTGGAGGACAGTTCACACTAAACAACCCTAGTGGAGTGTTTGAAACACCTCCTAATTCGGCCAAGGCAGTTGCTGTGTTGACGGACACAGCACTAACCTCGGATACTGGGACTATCGACCAGTATATGCATGGCATGGAAGGGGTTCAATGTGAAATGGACCTTGTAGGCACGCCTACTTTCACCTCTGCTATTGATGGTGAGGTATCGGCATTTTCAGCGCAAACAAACCTTCTTACAACAGGGGTGGTTAATGCTCCAGCGCTTGGTTTTACTTGTGTCAGAGCGTCTTTGTACAAAAGTGGAACAGGGACTTACAGTAGCACCAGTATACCCGGTTCATCAATTTCAGGAACCACTTACATAAACAATGCAGCCAACAACGGTTTTGCTACGTACTGTGGAGTGTCTGGGCAGGTAATCGACCAAGCAGGTGGTGCCCCTTCTACATTTGGCATAGCAATTCGCGCCGGATATGCTGGGACCAACAGAGTAACTACTGCAAATTACGGTTTGTATGCAGCCGATTTTACGCAAAGCTACATTGTTACATCTGTCAGCAACGCCTCTGGAGGCACCACTGGATACACAGGAATATTTCCCGGTGGCAACGCCTTAGCGGGACAAAACTTTAAAGTGACAGGTCTCAACGCGGCTAACAATGGCGTTTACCAGTGTGCATTCCATACCACTTCTGTTCTTACACTAAAAAACGCAAATGGAGTGGCACAAACAGCCACAGTAAGAATCCAAGCGTTAAGTGACTACGCCCTGTACGTAGCAGGTGGACAAACGTACATTGGTGGTAACTTAACATTTTACAACGGACAAACCACCGCTGGTAACGGTATGGCAGTAGAAGTAGGGCAGATAGTTGTAACAGGACTCACAGCAAACTACAATGCTGGTTCTGTAAAAACCATTTACACACCCACTGCTGCGTCTCAACTTCGCATATCCTACAGCCAAGCAATTACCACAGCCGCAACAACTACATCAACTCTTCCGTCGTTAGTGTTAGGGTGGACTGATGTAGGAGGCATAGCACGCACCAAAACTATTGTACCTACGGATAGTACAAACACTACCACTGTAGAGTACGACGGAGTTGCTGTAATAACAACCAATACTAGCACAGCAGTTACGATCACTAGTGCCAACTACGCATCTAATACTGCTGCACAAATGGTGTATGCCCTGAGCGTCACCACTGAGGTAATTTAAATGCTTAACCCAGAGTTGACGCAGTTTATTTACAAAGCGGCTGTGAGCGCAGCCGTAGGAGTTACCATGGCTATTGCCCTTTGGCCTGTGCGTAAAGCACGTAAAGAATGGATAGCTTTGAAAGACAAACAAGACGCAATCCACGCTGAGCTGGTGCAACAGCGTACTAACTGCTTAACAACGCTGCAATCGCAAGGTGTGACCCAAATAGAACTCCTTGGCAAGACCGTGGCAGCTCTCGATGGAGTACGTCTAGACTTGCGCGAGCAGACAGGGTATTTGAAAGCAGCAGTCTCGCAGCCTCTTAGCAGACGCCGTGCAGTAGCTAAAAAGTAAACTATTGACAAATTCAGATTGTCCATGGTATACTATGGGCATGTCACACGAGGAAACAATGGGACAAGTAGAAACTCCAGTCGCTAACGCCGCACGAAAGCAGCATGCAGAACTACAGCGTGAGCGCATCGCGGAACTCTACAGCAAGCACAGTGGCAACATCACGGCTATCGCTCAGGAAATGGGCTTGGCTCGTGGAACTGTTCACCATCACATAGAAAAGATGGGCGGCATTAAGAGACCGCTCGCGGCTGGCTCTATTAAAGGCATCGTACAGGAGCAAGCAAGCCTTCCTTCCAAGGGGCACATCAAACGCTACATCTGCACATCGGCGCAGAACAACACATTCGTAAACGTACCGTTCTGGCGCAACCTGACGGCATTAGCCGACCACTACAATGCAGAAATCTTGGTAGGAACATTCTCTTACAACCAGAACCACTTCGGTGAACTGGCTGTGAAGAAGGACAAAGCAAAACCAGTAGAGAAAGAGCTATGGTTTGATCCCCTTATCGCAGACTACATCAATGATGAGGCAATCGAACTGGCGGAAGGACTCGTCTGGTGCGGCGAAATGAACCTCATGCCCACCTCAAACGATCCACTCTCTGGTCTGGAGACATATACGCATCGCAAGTCCGCAATCTTCCCACACGTAAAGTTGGCGATGAGATCGGTTGCAACAATGCAAGGTGAAGGCACAAAGTTGAACTTCACAACGGGCACAGTCACCCAGAAGAACTACATCCAAAAGAAGGCGGGACAGAAGGCCGAACATCACCACGCTTATGCGTGCCTCGTCGTAGAAGTCAACAGCGATGGCAACTGGTGGGTACGGCAGGTTGGTGCAGCGCACGAAGACTGCGAACTGCAAGACCTAGACGTTCTGGTCAAAAATGGAGTAGTGACCACAGGTAACAAAGTCGAAGCCATCACTTGGGGAGACCTCCACGCAACTATGCTAGACCCAGTTGTGGAGCGCATCTCACAGGAAATGCTCGATGCACTGAAGCCCAGCACACAGTTCCTGCACGATGTAATGGAAGGCGCGAGCGTCAATCATCACACGGCCAAGAATCCACACGAGAAGTTCCAAGTTTACCTCCGTGGCTTGAGCAGCGTGGAGAGTGAACTGAAGCAGACGCTGGACAAGATCAAAGCGTACAGCAGGCCGTGGTGCAAGACTGTTGTTGTAGATTCCAACCATGACAACTGGATCACGCGCTGGCTCCAAGAGCACGACTATAAGAATGATCCGCATAACGCGGAGTTCTTCCTAGAGGCTCAACTGGAGACCTACAGAGCGATGCGCCGAGGCGATGACCGCTTCCACCTGCTTGAATGGTCAATGCAGAAGTATGGATGCCCCAAGGACATTCAATACCTCCGCTGCGATGAGTCGTTTATCATCTGCAACGGGAAGATCGAATGTGGGCAACACGGGCACCTTGGTCCGAACGGAGCACGAGGCACACCACAGAACTTGCAGAACATTGGGCGCAGGGCCAACACAGCCCACACCCATACCGCAGGTATCTGGAACGGTCTCTATGTCACTGGCACCAGCACAAAGTTGCGCTGGGGCTACAACGTTGGCCCATCAAGTTGGAGCCACTCACACGTCATCACATACCCATCAGGGCAGAGGGCAATCTGCACGATGTGGAACGGTAAATGGAGAGCATGAGCGAACAAAAAGAATACATCATCCGCACCCAGTCCGACGTAGCGTATACGTACGGATTGGGAGAGGTCGTTGTCCCCGGCGTGGCTTTGTTCAAGCATAACGAGTCTGGGAAGAACTACGACTTAACGAAAGAACAACTCAACGCAAAGTTGAAACAGCTAGGAAAGGTCACTCTGCGATGAGAAACGCACATGTACGCAAAATCCAGAGTGAGAGCAAAGCCAGAATACGAAAACGTAGGCATGCCGCTGGGTTGTGCGTCGAGTGCGGAGTAAACAAAACGGACATTAGACACTGCGAGGCATGCTTGAAGAGGAAATGTGAGTACTACGCAAACCTCAAAGCAAAAGCCAAAGAGCTATGCTTAGCCCATTATGGTTGTCAGTGCATGTGTCCCGGTTGCACCGTCACTATTCCAGAGTTTCTATCCGTAGAGCACTTGGAAGGCGGCGGCATAAAGCATCGCAAAGAAAATAAGATAGGAAACATGTGGTTGTGGCTAGTGCGTCACAATTACCCAGAAGGCTTTGCAGTTTGGTGCTTCAACTGCAATCTCGCTAAAGGGTTCTTTGGTGCCTGTCCACATTCCAAGGAGACTCAGTGATAGATTCTGTAATTTTTGGATTCGGCTATCGCGCACGCAGTGGAAAAGACACAGCCGTGGCCGAGATTATTAAGCAGCGCGGTTTGCTTCCTGCACTGGAGGGCTTCCCTCACAGCACGCAGGGCGGCTCTGGTTTTATAGACCGCTACGATATCCGCAAGTACTCCTTTGCAGATGCTTTGCGTAGCGAGGTAAACTCTGCACTAAAACGTGCGGGTGGAGCAATGAGTCTTCTCCTTGTGAATCGCCCGACGCACTTCGTACAGGCGAATGAGAATTTGATTGAGTTGCCAAACTGGGTTGTGTTGGACGAGAACCCAGAGGTCAATGCTCAATACCCTTATGGCAAACATCGCTCCCTTTACCAATGGTGGGGGACAGAATACCGTAGGAGCATTGACGAAAATTACTGGGTTCGGCAACTTGCCCAGCGCATTGAATTGGAAAAACCTCAAATAGCCCTTTTGGATGACATGAGATTTCCCAACGAAATGTCTTGGGTCAAGCAGTATGGGGAAACAGTCCGAGTGGATCGTGATGGCCTACCGCCAAGCACGCACGCTTCGGAGACGGCTCTTGATGATGTGCTGATGGAGGATTGGAGTATCATCCTTGAAAACCACGGCACGTTGGAAGAGTTTCTAGAGGGAGCGGTCGCCACGTTCGATGAACTGATGATCAGCTTCCCGTTCGGTTACAATAAGATGTAATCCATTGCACCTAGTGCAATGCATAAGGGCTTCCTGCCTGATGGTTTCCCATCTTTTCTAAGCCCGTGGCGCATCCCATGCAGGGACGGATGCGCCCATGACTTTATGTACAACGCGGAACAGAGGACTCAGCAATGAGACCGCGCCGAGACCGTTATGCTCTGGACTGGAGCGGTCTCTTGGGGTTCACAATGACGTTTCGCAAGATTCTATGCACCGTGCTCTCCGTGGGTCTGCTTTTCACAGCCCTGAGCACACACAAAGTTAAACCGCAACCCGTAACCTTCCAGCAGCGCACGCAGCACATGGTCGAGTTCTTGAGCAACGCCTTCCTACCGGGGGGACAATGCACAGCAACGGCGATAGGCCCACATGCCATCCTAACCGCCTCGCACTGCAACGAAAGTGATGAGCCTTTGAGCATCCTCACGCTCGACTATTCAACTAGACGCTACAACATCGTGGCGAGCAAAGAAGATAGCCATGATCACACCATCTATTTGATCGACGGCCCTCCATTGCGAAACTATCTTCCACAGTCGGCTTTGCTGAATACAAAGCCAACTCGCGTGGGAGAAACAGTCTGTGTGTACGGCGACGGCGAGGGTACGTTTCCTCCCCGGCGTCTGTGTGGTGGTTTAGCAGTGCTTCAACAGATTGAAGACTTCTCGGATGTAGACCAAGATCAAGGCATCCAGTATTACACTCTGGGAATTTTGCATGGGGATAGTGGCTCTGCGATTTTCGGAGAAGATGGCCGCGTCGTTGGTTTGGTCACCTATGGCTTCGGTCTAGATAAACGTGGAGAGCCAGCAGAATCCGCCGCAGGTTTCCCACTGACATTCTCAGAACAAGACCTGCAAGTGGCGGCAACTTTCGACATTGAAAAGTTGGTAAAGAACTAGGAGACTCAGATGCTCGACACATACATCAAGTGGCTTAAGGCACATGAACGCCTGCTGTTGGTAGCAGTGGCCGGACTCGCTCTGTGGTTTGCAATCGGCAAGGTAGACACCCTGCTGGTGAGCCATGACAAGGCCACCGTACAGCAAGCCCAGATAATCGCGCAAGTTCAGCAGGAGAAGAATGATGCGCTAGTTGCACAGATGAAAAAGAACGATGCAGACAAGGATGCTCTGGTCGCGCAGGTTCAGGCACGGGATGCACAGCTAACGCAGCTACAAGCTACGCTAGTCACCGCGCTGGCAAACCAACAGGCGAAGGACAAAGTTCTGACGCCCACCGATCTCACCGCGCGTCTCAACACACTGGTACCCACAGCAGGTGCCACGGTAACTCCCAACGGTGTGCTGCTGCCGGAACAAGGTGCAGTGGCCACCGTGGTTGAGTTGGAGAAGGCTCCGGTACTCGCCAAGCAGCTTGCAGCATCGAACGAGGAACTGACGAATGCGGAGAAGCTAGTCGCGGCAGAAGGCCAACAGGTCACCGACCGGGACGTGCTTATTACAGGCTTACAGACGAAGTCCGTGGACGACGCCAAGGTTTGCACCGCGCAGATCGCTTTGGTCAAGGCCGAGGCTCGCAAGAGCAAGCGGAGATGGTTTCTAGCCGGGGTAGTCACCGGATGGTTTGCTAGGCAGGTAGTCAAAACCTACACAGGGCTATAAAGTGCCCTAGCGTCTCGAATTTCAACGAATTATTGCCGGGGAGTAGGTCAGCCTACGCTCGGCCTTTCTTGTCTTAAAATCGATAAACAGGGCCATTTGCCCGCGTTTCTCATTTTGAGACATACCATGGCGACTCCGGGGATGTTGCCGCAGCCTTTGAAGCTGTCGTCTGGTGGGTTCAACCCCTCGTCACCCCATTGCCGGATTAAGCTAGTGGCAAACTGCCCGCCTCCAAATCGGGACTCAGGTGTTCGATTCATCTATCCGGTGCCAATGTGAAGTTCTGTATGGTGTGATTCATCTACTAGGTGGACTCGCATGGGAAAAGCTAGGTGTTAAACTTTAAGAAGATGGCGGGTGAGTGGACACGGATACTACCATGCGAGGCTCATAACCTCTGCGATACTGGGTTCGACTCCCAGACCCGCCTCCAAATTTTGTACGTTGGCCGTTCAGTCGGCTGCGAACCTGTAACCTTGCGGTGTATCAGGCAGCTACCTAGGCAAACCGCAACTTTAATAAAATCAGGAGTCTCACAATGCAATTTATTTAGATTAACTAAGGAGATTCACAATGAGTCGCAGTTACAAACATCAACCATTCATGGCAATATGCGGAGGAGACTCTGCACAGCAAGACAAGACCCTAGCAGCCCGTGGCGTTCGCCGTGCCCATCGCCGTATTCTCCACATCGCTCTTCACACTGAGGAGTTCGATGTCATACTCCCTCACCGCCTCGCATGCACTCACAACAACACCTACTCGTGGAACCGTGACGGCTCGCAGCACTACTGCGGACTGGATCACCACGACTGGGATCGCTACCTCAAGGCCACCGTCCCCGGACTGCACGTCGAAGGTTACTGGTACGGAGATGCCCACTACACCGCATGGCCTCCACAGTGGTACGAAAGAATGATGAGGAAATAAAGCATGGCACCATCCCTTTGGACAATTGCTAGTGAACCGTGCAAAACGAGACCTGACATTCAAGAAGCAAATCCTCACGGCCCTCCGCACTAACCTTGCGAAGACCAAACCCGTCACCAAGGAATGGCTACGCATCAATCGTGCCATCGCCGCTATCGAGAACATGAAGTAGAAACACATCTCACGCCTTGATCAGCGTGGGCTAGGGCGGGAAGTCTGATAGCTTCTCGCCCGACCTTACTATCAGAAGGAAGATATGAGTACATACGACAGAGAGTACTACCAAAGAAATCGAGAGAAAATAAAAGCAAGATCAGTAGAGTGGAGAGAAGATAACCCTGAACGCTTTAAGGAAATCTGTAAGAACTACTACAGAAGGCATAAAAGTAGGTCCACGCACTACTACACAAAGAATAAAGCGAGAATCAAAGCACAAACCTCAGAATGGCAAAAGAAGAACCCAGACAAACGCAGGACTTATAAAGCCAAGAGGCGCACAGCGAAGTCCAAAGCAGGTGGTTCATTCACTGCTGCCCAATGGCTTGCGCTCTGTGCCAAGTACCATTACCGTTGTGTATGCTGTGGCAAGAGGCGGAAACTCACCACTGATCATGTGATACCAGTTTCCAAAGGTGGTTCCAGCAATATCAAGAACATTCAACCTCTCTGCCTGCCTTGCAACTCCCACAAAGGAACAAAGACCACCGATTACCGTTAAAACAGAAAAATGACCCCGTACCCCAAGGAATCCTCCGAAGAGGACTCTCTGAGATACGGGGTCATTTTTTTTTTGGTATTTATTATCGTGCAATGTTCATCTGGTTTGCAAAGGTTCCCCACTCCGCACTGTCGTCGTAGGACGCCAAGCTGGTCTGGGTTATGAAGTACGCTTCTCGCGGACCGATGTAGATGTATCGGTTGCGCTCCGTGATCTGCACACCGTTGTGTGTATAAGTAAAAAACTACATACGTGAACGGGTGTCCTTGGTAGGTTCCGTGTGCAAAGTTCGTCGGCGTTTCGCTTGGGTTGCGGCGTAGGTCTTCCTGTTCGTAGAAGTCCGTGGAGGCGGTCCCGTAGGGTATGTCGTGATCCACGAGGCGAACAACTACGGTCTGCGCTACGTTGTTGTTGCTGGCGTCGTAGATGTAACCGCTGCTGGTGTTCGCGTCATTTCGGTTCTGCGTGAACGTTACAGGTCCGACGAATGTGGTTGAGAAGTAGTTATTGCTCCATGACACCTGTGCAAAAGACAGGGCCGAAAGTACAACGAGAGGTGCAGCTAAAACAGTGATTTTAGTTTCATGTTTCTCCTTTTGAGTTATTACAGTAGTTCCATGGGAACGCGCGGCGCTTTCTTCTTTGCCACGACGTACAGGCAATCGACACCTGCTTGCTGGGTGGTTTCGAGGGAGACGGTTTCTCTGGTGCCGTCAGCCAACTTCACCAACATGATCAGTTCGGAAATGGTAATACCGTTGATCGTGCCCTTGCTGGTCACAGGCTCGATGGACATCAGCGGACGACGACCGGACTGGTTGTTGACTTGCAGCACATACGCGCGGACGTTGTTGTGGAACACTTCCTGCCGCGCTTGCAGGTTCTTCAACTCCTCGCGTAGTGATCGTACAGTAGCCTTGGGTTTCTTCATAGAATTTCCTCTGTATCTGTGAATTTAACGTCGGTGGTCTTCAAAATCTGGAGCGAGAACTCGAACTGCTCATCCTTTGGGTTTACCTGATCAATGACCAGCGCACTCCCCGGTGCGATCTGTCCAGATGACACTAGGCCAGCCAACGGCAAGCGCACGCGTTTTTCTATGGTACGCTTCAGGTTACGCGCTCCGTACTCTACGCTGTAACCCTCCTCTATTAGCGTGTGTTTTGCCGCAGGTGTGAGCTGATACACAAACTT
>VFSW01000763.1_pt1 | contig 47805 bp, 59 predicted proteins | sample 5358111 | NCBI WGS metagenome assembly VFSW01 (sample SAMN11554181, study PRJNA540505) | mine drainage metagenome | isolation source: sediment from site ElyBrook_90M | place: USA: Ely Copper Mine, Vershire, VT | collected 2017 | reverse complement strand
GATAGCCATCAACTAAGACGAGTTTGCCTTTGATCCTCGCTAAGACAATGTTTGGGAACATCGCGCCAGCTTTCATTCGGTCTACGTAAGTGTAGGTGCGGAGCCAGAAGGGTTCATCGTTGTCTGCCAGGTTGCGTGGATAGATCGACTTTTCGAACACAATGTCTTTGATTTGGACTTTCATCTATTCTTCTTTCACTTCCCATTCAACAAGGTCGTAGGCGCCATATCGTGGGTGCCAGTCGCAGCATCCAATGTCGCCTGCCCTCACAACTATCTCTCTAAGAAATCCTTCGGTCAAGTCATAGACCAATGGATTCCACTTGATCAAAAAGTTGCACTGCCACTCTGGAATCAGAGCTCGTATTGTGGCGACCTTTCCCGTCATTCTGGTTCTTATGGCGTCGAGTTTGATCTCATAGTTCTTCACAGGCCTTCCTTTTGCATCAATAATGATGGGTAGTTCTGGCTCAATGTCTATCGAACCCTTCACCATTGTCAATACTTTCAATCCTCGTTCGATTTTCTTTCCCTTCTCAATCTTGAAGTTCTTGCTTGCCTCCATGATGTTGGAAAGGATGTTGTGCGCAGGCAACACGAGGTTCCCTTTAGCATCTTTGTATGCCGCACGCTCTGCTTGTTTCTTGACGTACTCTGCAGGGTCAGGTGCTCTTTCAGGTTTCTTTATGCCGATTCCACTGCTTGGAATCAGAGACATCGGATCTGGTCCTCTATTCATCAAAAGTGGCCTCCTTCCTTTGATAGTGACATTTGCTGTTAACATGACACATATCCGAGATTCACCCTATACTTAAGCCTATTATTGTATCTAATAGTTACCCTATCATTTTATTAGGGTGAATGCTAGGGTTATATCGGGACGAAAAAAATGAGCAATGTCGCATTGTCAAGATCGCGTGTATTCCACGCCCGTGAAGGAACTGGATCCATGAAGGGGACAATACCTTCTGACATTGTTTCCGCTTTGAAGCTGAAACATGGAGACCAAGTGGAATGGGAGATTACTGCTGAAAACAATCAGATTGTTGTGAAACTCAGGAAGTCTCGAAGTTAGTTCCATTCAACGAGTTTGGGGCCAATCCACAAAAGGAGTGCCGACCCAATCATTATCGCAGCGACTAGGAATGCAAGAGACCCAGCCATGGATCCACTCATCGAGGCCACAGCCCCAGAAGAAGGAACCGCCGAGAGAAACAAACTGTATGTGTTTGTGGGACCTTTGAACGCGCCACTCCAGAGGAAGTAGCCGACAAAGACAAAAGTGCCCAAAGCCCCCAGGCCTACAAGTGCCATTTTGGGGCCTCGTGTAACAAGTTCAATGAAAGCCACGAGTCCAGCTCCAAAGAAAATCAGAGGCACCATCCATTGGCTCAAGAAACTGAATAGGCTGTAGATAGCAAAACCTGCGAGCAGGCCTCCCACTGTGAACATTATTAGGACTATTGGGATGCCCGCCGTTCCTAGTGCGATGATCACTATTGCAAAGTCTTTCGCGTTCATCGTCTTCTCACTGCTAGAAAAAGCGAGATAGCGAGCAAAAACATCATTGATAGGCCTTCTATAATGGGTAATGGAGAATGGATACAAAAAGCGCCTATAGGACAACCTGTAACTGGCTGCCCGTAAATCAGAAAATTATCGTAGGTTAAAGCTGAAGCTAGGAAGAAACCTATCCCTAGCAGCAGAACGAGTAACCCTTTCCTTTCCAAGCCAAGAGAAAAAAGAGTCTCTTTCAACAGGCAGTAAAGGGACTAGAGAAAGTCGCATTACTGCTGCCACCACTTGCGAAGGAAAGAATCTGGCTTCCAGAAATCATCTCCTTGTAAGCGGCGTTTGCATACACTTCCAGATTACCGACGCCGTGGTATGAGGGTCCAGACGCCGAATAGTTGTACCAATAAAGTGTTCCAGAAATGTAGTACTGCGTTCCGCAGGACACCGTGTACCAATCCATGACATGCATTGGGATGAACAAATCGTAATGGCTCCCCAGGTAAACTGGCGCTGGAACAATCGTATAATTCGCGGCCTGGTAGTAAACTCCTATTGTCCCATTACGACTTGTCTGAGTTGTGGTGGTTGTGGTAGTTAGTTGTTGAGTGGTGGGTTGAGCGGTGGTTAGTTGTTGTATTACAAAAGTCTGTGTAGCTTGCTGTGTGATGACGGTTTGCGTCTCCATGACAGAGCTTGTTGTTTTGGAAGATGGAGGGATGGTACTTTGATTAGGGATGGCACTTTGATTGGCAACCACGAACCCAGCGCCAAGCAGCGTCGTCAGTGCTACCAAGACTATGCCTATCCCGACGAACCGACTGAGCATGTGCAAAATGACAATGCTCTCATCGCTTTAACTAGGCCAGCTAAACATTCCTCTAGTATTTTCACCGTCTCATTGACGATGATAAAGAGCCTATTTTCTACGCCTGTCCAAGAACACGATTGCCAGAATTATTCCAGCGCCAGCCCCGCCAATCAGTAAGGCCTCCGCCAAGGGGCTTGTCCACCATGGAGACGACGAAGAATAGAGGACTGTCATGGTAGATTTTCTTTAGCTTTCATGTTAGAAAAAAGACGTTTTTTCGGGTGATGAACTCCCAAAAGGTTCTAGTTTTCATTCCAACGCTCGAAGGTGTCAAAGACGACCTTATCAAGGACTTGGAGAATCAAACCATCCCACCTGCAAAGATCATCATCAATAACAAGAGATACATTCCTAGCACTATTCTAGTCTCTCCAAAAATTTGTGAAGCTATGAATGACAGTTTGAAAAATGAGAACTTGGACGACTTTGATTTCATCTTGCGGGTTGACGGTGATTGGCGGCTCTCACATGATTTCATTGAGAAGAACCTTAGGCGTGGGATAATGAATGGCTACGCCTTCTCTACCGAGGTCTATCGCAAAGTCTTCCCTCAAGGTTTGCCTCCCGTCGAAATCGAATTCATCCTCGAGAAAATGATCGAAGAAGCAGGATATAGGACACATTATTTTTCACCTCTGCCCATAGTCACGCGCCCGATAGACAAGAAGAAATCGTGGCGGTACTGGTATGAAAATGGAAAAATGATACGACGGACAAAGCACTTGTTTCCTAGAGGTAGAATGGTAGGTAGTTTTTTTCATAAGAAATTTGACAACCCGCATCTCTGGATTCTATTCTACACCAAATATCTTATTGTCAAATCAGTTATAGACTTTGATGTTCGGCGAGCTTTCGAGTTTCTGGGGTACATGGTAGAGCACCCTTGATTCACCCACAAAACTGGTCATTGGACACGATATACCACAAGTTAAGCGGGACCAGGCATGACCTCGTGACACAAATGAATGATGGTAAGTTCTACATCGAATTTTTAGAGCCAAATGGAAAGACGATTCTGGATGTTGGAGCTTACAACGGAGATTCAGCAAGGCTATTTTTGAAACACGGTGCAAAACAAGTTATCGCGATAGAGAAAGATCGCGAGCTTGCTTCACAAATCAAGCTCCAAAACTGCATAGTCTACGGAGAAAGCTTCGACCCAGAAAAACATTTGTCGCTTGACTGGGATGCAGCCAAGGTGGACATCGAAGGTTATGAAATACTTCTTCTTCCCTACATAGATTCTATCACAAGACCAATGCTGGTCGAGGTTCATAACCGCTACCTGGAAGAAAAGTTTGCATCACATGGATTCAAGACAATCTACACGGATCCAGCAAACAGAATACTTGGAGTTTGCCTTATGGGAAGAAAACCGTTAGCGATTGATGGCTATGACCACACCGCCAACCAAGAGGAGAATGACTGACAAAATAATCATCGAAAAGGCAATCTCCCAGCTCGTCCAATCCGAGAGCGCGTTGGTTCCCGCCCACCACCAGCTCCACGGCCAGTAGTAGATTCCCCCCTGAGTGTTCCACTCCGCGAATATCTCATCCTCTATCATCAAGCTAACCCCGAGACCGATTCCGCCGAGAGTCAAAGTGATGAGCCCTGCGAGGGTTGAGCGCTCGACTTCAACATTCAAAACTATTCCACCGCGAGCGGACTCTTAGGATGTCCGCGCATGGCATTAAATTCTCTCCGCCAGACGATCAACTTGACACGGCTTTCGATCACATAGACAACATATCGCCCTCCCCTCAGGGCTTGCATGATTATGGCCTTCCTGCTTGAAGGTTTGGTCTTTGATGGGTCCTTCAAGATGACCATTTCGTTACATATCACTGTTACATGATTTCTGCCATGCCCTGACATACCAGAAAAAGAGGTGGCTTGCGTGGAGGGAATCAAATTGGTGTGCGGGTAAGGCTTTCCCTTTGTATTGCCAGACGTGCGCACGTTCATTCCTCTAGGTAGATAAGTCTCAATCCTGACTTTCCTACTCCTAGTATATTGTATATCCTATTGAGTAGGTCAGCTGTGCTGTGATTCAACCGGAAAGTGTAGTTTAATATCAGCGTATGTAATTTCACAGTCTCAGTCCTGTTCCTGTTTTTCAGCTTCCGTAGGACTTGAAACTGACATTTCATTTCTTCTCTTTAAAATAAATCAGCAAGTCGAAAAAGAAACTCGCCATCGCCATGAATAGAATCCCATCACTGATGCTGAGCTGCCAGACAGGCATCCCAGGAACGGCGTCTAACCCAAATAGTGAAAATCCAGTTGCGTAGTTTGAAGGAAGATTCACGACAAGAAGCGAGAGCAGTAGCATAATGACTCCAGCAGTGCTGAGGACCTGAACCTTTGAGGGCATGAGTTTCAGCGAGTCGAGCTCGCGAGCCCCATAACTATTGAGATTGTCGAGACATTGCGAATCTCGTTCCCTTCCCCTAGTTTCTCAGTGTCTATGCTGATGCTCTTGACTTCGAAATTCGCTCCGAGTCTTTTGACGACCTCCGCAGCGTCCACCGCCCTCGAGATTGTCATGCCCCTTGCCATGAGGATGGCTTGGCCGCTGTGTGCTAGCTCATCCATCACAGGGAGCACGTAGCTCATTATTGATTTCTTGCCGACGAAGATTTTGCGTTGCTGTTCTAGGATTGTTGCAGACATGATCTAAAAAAGACTCTAATGGCGCGTCCTGTAATAGTACGCGCCAAAGCCCACGACGGCGACGACGACGATTCCTATTCCGATCCACACAAGTAGTGGTAATCCGCCTGCGCCCGGAACTCCGGGGCCTGTGCCTGTAGTGCTTGTGCCGTATCCAGAACAAATGGTAGTCGAGGCGCTTGACATCATAATTCCTACAGAGCTGCTGCTAGTGGTCTGATCCGCGCCGTTGATCGCGCTGAATGTGACCTCATCCGTCCCAGTGCTTTGAGGACAGCTCCCCAGTACGTTGAAAGTCACCGTTCCACTCTGCCCTGCCTGCAGAGTAATCTCTTGTGAATCTGGTTGAATACCAATCGCTTCAGGGTTCTGCGTCCACTCAACCGTCGCGGTGCCTTGGAAGCTCGAAGTGTCCTGCAATGTCACGCTGATTGTTCCCGTCTGACCATTCGCAAGAGAACTCGGCGCCTGGATTCCAGTGATTTTGAATTGCGCGTTGTTCTGTTGATAGATCACGGTGTCCACGAGATTCGTGCTGGCAAGCATCTGCACTGTCGGCTGGAAAACATTGGTCGGCAAGTTGACCTGCAATGTGGTCGAGTTGACGGAGATTCCAGAGCCGATGCTTTCAAGGTATGGATTGAAGCCATAGTTTGACTGCAGCCATGGAATGAGGCCCTGTCCTGCATTATTTGTAAGTTTGAGGTAATAGGGAGATCCGAGAGAATATGTGTTGCTGCTTGCAGCTTGCGAAGAAGTCAAGGGAGGGGCCACAGGGTTGTACCAATACAACGTGCCACTGCTGAAGCAGATACCAATGTAGACATTGCATCCATAGGACTCCACTTGCTGCCATCCAGGAGATTGATAGGACGGATCCGGGCTGGACTCCCCCGCTTGGTTGGTGAACCCCTGAGTTCCACCGTACCAATAGTTGTTGTATCCTTGGAAGATTGACGAAGGTGAAGTCCCAAAAGCATACCACTGCCCATTGACTTGGAGAGCCGAAACTACAGGGCTTGGAAGGCCTTCTGCCCCAATGCTTGCGCCTAATCCACTCATGCTCACGCTTTCACTCGGGTCATTTGGATTCGTGATTGTGACACTGCTCGCAGAGAAAATATCTATAGTCTTGCTCGTCGTGAACGGATCTCCACCACCCACCTTCTGTACCGTGATTGTGACTGGATACCTGTAGTTCCATGTCGCGCCCGCGCCCGAGTAGAACGCATTTATCGGTCCTTCAGCCTGGGCGCTGGTTTGACATCCTTGGTAGGCTTGTTGAGTGTTGCAGAAATATCCCTCCGCATTCTGTGCCCAATTTCCACTTTGACCCGAGAGCTGCACCCACGCGATAGGTTGCCCCGGAGTGATCGTCACATACAACTGCGAGGTTGCGTTCACAGTTGCGCCGTTGAAAGTTCCTGACAGGCCAGTGCTGGCGCAGTTTGAACTCGCGCAGTTTCCATTCAAAACAAGTGAGACGGTTTGAGGCACCCTGACATCGAGAACGATGTCCCAGTCAGTTCCGACGAGGTACTGTCCCTGCGCGGTTCCTCCCTGAGTCAGATTGACTGTGCTTACAGAAATCGGAGCCTGGCCTCCCACAATGCTGGCGAGAAAGGGTGAAGCGACGCCAGACAAGAAGACAAGGCTGACGATGATTCCCAGAATCACGACGACTGCTGCGATGGTTCTCCCGCTGGGCATTACAAGAGAAAAAGACGAAAATTAATGCGTATCAATAGCGCCCCTAACTCCTTCATACATTAGAAGCGCCCCAGCGAAGACAAGAATAGGCACATCAATGAAAGCATCAGGGAGGTAAGGAAAAATCAGGAACTTGCCAAGGTCTGTGTACAACCTCAGTCCAATTGCCAGAGCACCTATTCCTAGCAGGAGATAAGCCACAACTTTAACAGAGACTTTTAATTTCAATTGTTCAAGAGAAAAAGAAGCTATTCTGCTTGTAGAATCATATTCTTCTCTTGTTCTTCAAGTCAATGGATGCTTGAGAGTAGCACAATTAGGGAATCATAAGCTCCATGGGACACCACACTTGACAAAATTGAACCAGTTTTCCACCAACCCACATACCAGATTAATCCCGAAATAAAGGCAAGCACAACCTCAATTGGAGTAAAGCCGACGAGGATCACATGGAAAGATGCCCAGATACCCACGGAGAAAACAATTGACAGGACTTCGCTTCCAGACAGCATGTACATTCCGTATAGCATTGCAGCCTTGAGTCCCTCCTCCCCCGGCGCCGTGAGTATAACCTCGAATATCGCGTTGTCAAAAATACTAGAAGGACCTACCTGCGCACTAGAGAAGAATTGCGGCACGAATAAAATCGAGTTGTAATTTATGCCACTCAGTCCGCTGAATCCTCCTGATGGAAGAAGTGATGCAGACAGCTCTATGGAGGCGATGATATTCATCAGTAGAACAACTAGGCCTAAGACTAGGCCTAGCCCAAGTCCTTTGAGTCCAGGGTTTCGGTCAAATGGGAGCGGCTCCTCGTCAGCTCCGCCGTAGAGCCTGAAAGCGATCAAGGCAATCAAGCTGCCGTAAATCATGAAGAGGAATGCTGCAGTGGTTGCCTCGTTCGACGTGTTGAATCCGACCAGGACGAAGAAGGTGTCAATTGGGACGGAGATTAGGAGAAATGCAACCAGGGGGACTGGGCTTTCCGCATCAAAACCTGAAACGAGTATCATACGCCATGAGGGATAATCAATCAAGCCGACTAGGAGCGAGACTGGAAGGACGAGGAGTCTCAGCGCCCAGAGTTTGGGTGAAAATTCCCAAGGAGTGAATGATCCTCTCCAGAGGGAAAGATAGCTGACAGTCAAGTCAAAAGAAAAAAGGTCAAGCGGGGAATATGGACTCTATTTTACCTCTTTCCTTGAAATTGACCTGGACTCTTTGCCCGATTTTAAATTGAGGGGGAGACCAGGTTCTGAAGATTCCTAGTTGTCTATACCATTCTCCTTCTTTAGTTTTCAACCCAAGCGTAGAAAGCTTCGGTGTCCCATTGACGATAATGATTTCACCCTTTCTTCCCTTCAAATGAAGGGGCCCGAGTTTTCTTTCATTTACCGGGCGAGAAACATCCACCACATATCCAATATGAGTCCCTTCATATTGCCTTCTCCTGAATGCCCCGGCCCAGAAGAGCATATACACCATCCAAGATGCTGGAAATATCCCAAACACGATCTGAGTAATCCATTGAGGGATGCCAATGATTGCGTTCAAGATGAAATCTGACAGGAATGCAAGCAGGAATGTCCAGAAGAAAACAAATGCCGGTGCTGGAAAGTAGTTCCAAATTTGGCGTTGCATGAGAGAAAAAAAGGGAAAGCCAAGGCGTCCTTTTCAGAGCGCTTGGCAATTACATGAGCGAGATTTTCTTATTTCATTGCGCCCTTAATGTGAGTGTTTGTATTCTCGCTTTCGTTTTCATTCACTCACTTTCGTGTTTAGCAAGTTGCACCAGAGGCTACGTTGACCGAGTTTGACAGAGTCGAGATTGCACCCGAAGCCAGTAGTATGTAGACCTGTATCTGCACGTTGAGGCAGTTCGTTGTCACGGTCGCTGCTCCAAAGTCGTACGTTCCGCTCACGGTGAACGGGAACGTGTCAAGGGAGTTCGTGCCGTAGAGGAGGAACTGTCCTGTGCTAAAGTCGGTTGGAGTCTTTGCGATGTTGTTCGTGTAGACGTAGGTCGTTGAGCCTTGCTGCGGTGTGAAGCTAGACCCCTGTATCAGGCCTGATGACACTGCGCCATTTGGACCCCATGTCGCTGGGTCATTCACAGAGTTCAGCTGGAACACGGCTGCGTTAGTCGAGTTCACAGTGACCTGAATCTCGGTGATCATGTTGCCTACGTTAGGAGTTCCAGATGGGAAAGTTCCCTGCCACTGGATGAACTGGGTTGTCGTGGATGTTCCGACTGATGTCAGTGCTGATGGTGAGTTCATGCTCAGGGTTGCCTGTGCGATGAAGTATGGGTAGAAGTCGAGTGGAGAGATTGGGTTGGTTGCAGGAGGTATCCCTGACAACTTGAAGATGAAGTTGTTGACACCGTTGTTTGCGACGCTACTGTATGACCAGCTGCTGACCAGAGGAGCGTTGCTCGTCTGGGTGTGTGCGGGATCCACGTAGTAGGCTTGTCCCGATGGGATAGTCACAACTGCGTAGACAGTTCCGCCGTAGTTTGGCTGGATCGCGATTGTCTGCGTGTTGCTTCCCAGCTGCTGGTATGAGCCAGCGACTAGAGCGTCCCATAAGACATTGAAGTTAGTGGATGAGGCGTAAGTTGTTCCGGGGTTGAAGTGGTCGTATCCCGTGGTTGCGGCGTTAAGCGAGTATGCTCCGCTTGGAGGTGGTGATGTGGTTGTGTTCGTTTGTGTGTGGCTGACGATATTGAGCTGGAAGACTCCTGTTGCGAAGAGTCCTAGTAGAACTATCAGGATTATGACGACCATAATCCCGGCAGCCGCTGCTGCGCTCACAGCTCTCTTGTCATTGAGTAGTTTGCTTCTGATTTTGCTTTGAAAAGGGCGGTTGTTTGTTTCGTAGACCATTTTGGTCATTAGTAAAAAGAGAATTATCGCCTTCGCAGGGACGCGCCCAGAGCCGCGCCGAATGCCACAATCACTATTATGATGAGTATGATCTCGCTCATGGGAATCGCCGAAGAGGGCGTTGGGAAGAACAGCGTGACGCTGTATGGGTCGGCGCTTATCGAAAGCACGCCGTTTGCGTAGGTCCAGGACGTGATTTGAGTCGCGTTAGCCCACACCGAAGTGGGAGCTTCACTCGTCTGGATGCTCAGGTTGACTGGTCCCGAAGTGGAAAAACCCAGCTGCACAACCGCGCCGTTGGACTGTCCGTAAGCCATGTAAGATATCTGAGATGTTGACTGGACATTCGAGATGGTCGGACCATTCGGAATTAATATCTGAGAAGTGATCGTCTTCGCCTGGACGCTCATATTGGACGTGGCCCACGCGATTGGAAGTCCTGGCGGTTGCCTGCCACCCGAACCAGTTACACTTGCAGTTGTCACTACGGTGGTTGTGTTATTTGTCACTTGTTGGGAGACTCTAATGCTTACTGAAGTAGAAGATGAAGCTCCAGTGGAATCCTGCACTGTTAGCTGGACAAGATAGACTCCCGCATTTTGATACGTGTAGGATGGGGTAGAACTTGTTGAAGTCCCTCCGTCTCCAAATGTCCATGCATAAGTGTAAGGTGCCGAGCCTCCAGTTACAGTAGAACTGAAGGAAACCGCGAGGGGAGAAATTCCCGAGCTTGGAGATGCTTGGACGGAAGCCGAAAGCGCATTTGTCGTTGACTGGAAATTAGCAGCCATTGAATATGTTATGCCTGTCGTCGTTGTCGTGGGAATCGTCACGGTAGTGGATGCGCATGTGCCGCAAGAAAAGGTGACGCTTGAGCTAGACCAATCCGAAAAGGAATAGCCGCTGTTTGCAGTTGCGGCGAAGGTAAATGTACCTCCACAAGTCACGCCAATGTCTGCCCCGTTTTGGAAACCGTTCACATTGCCGCCGCTAGAAGGATTATCAGAAATCACCAGGTAGCAGGTGCCGCCTCCTCCAGGTGGCGGAACTATTGCGAAATAACCTACTGCGAGTACTGTGACAATCGCGCCGACGACAATGACCAGAGTGACGGAGCGCGAGATTGCTCTGGAGTTCAATCTACTTCCGTCTCGCGATTACAACTGCTGCTACCATGACTACGAGCGTGGCCACCACGAGTATGGATTCGAGATTTTGACTCACGGCCGTGTAAATCTGTCCTGGCCATCCTCCACCTATTACCGTAACACTGCTAGTGGTTGAAATGGACGTGCTGCCAGTGGATGTGCCACCTGTGGTTGTTGCAGTGTTCGCAGTTGTTGTGGAGCTGGTTCCCCCACCGCTCGGAGGAGAAGGACTAGCTGGTCCTAGATATGAAAGAAGAGTTGAGAAATATGTAGGCAGAACTGTGTATGGATTGGGCAAAGTCGCATCAGTGATATACATCCAGGCGACATATGTAGAAGCACTTGTAATGTAGGACTGCGTCACCGATGAACCTGCGATGTTATACGCAATCATCGCAAAGTTCGAGCTCGCGTATCCGCCTGTGTTTGCTGAAAGAGTTGATGTGCTTGGCAGCGTGCCGCTTTCGTAAATCACATAGGATGTCAATATTCCAATGAAACCCGAGGGAACGGCGTTCCCAGCTCCACCGATTGTGGTTGTCAACCCATCAGATGATGCGAAGTTCTTCAACGTGGTATAGTAAGTCTCATTGCCTCCGGTGCCGCCGACTCCAAGGTCATCGAAGTATATCCCGCTGAGACCATCAGGCTTGTACCAGTTGACGTATTCTGTTATGTTTCCCTCGACAGCCGAGATGCTCATGTGACCGTATGCGGTGTAGACGTATCCAACGACTGTGATCCCTGCCGATGTCAAACTTGAGATTCCGCTCTCATAATTAGGATCCGGGCATGGGTTGGGAGCGCCACAAGCACTGCTACCAGGATTGATTATTGCAATGATTGGAACCGATGGATATGACTGATGGTCTTGGATGAGGCTAGTCCAGACAGACCCTGGGTAACTATACAGCGGCACCATTACTCCAGTCGCCGGCGTCGTGGTTCCAAACCCAAGCGCAATAAACGCCGCCGAGGCTGCAAGTATCAATGCTACAGCTATGAGGATTGCCCCTAGTTTCTTCATACAATAAAAAACGAGAAAGTGTTTTTCCTCCATGGAGTGGCACCGCAAAGCGCTGCTGGGTCTGTTCTTCGTCTTTTTCGCGGTGAACGTCCTCGACTTTGCTTCGACAGTCTACGGTGTCTTCTGGATGCACCTCGTCGAAACAAACTGGTTCGTAAATGAACTTGCGACTATCATAGGCTTCAGCCCTGCGCTTGTCCTCGTCAAATTCTTGATGGTGGGTCTGATTGCCTTCACCACCTGGGCAGTCGCAGTGAAGACTCCGCGCTCTTACCTCGATGATGACCTGATGCTGGTTGGACTGCTTCTTCTGAATGTTGTTGGATTTTTCGTTCTCCAAAATAACTTCGGACTAATTGGATGGCTTTGACAACATGATCGTAATTCCTCCCTGGGTGGGTTCGATTGCTATCTCATTCGTGATAGGCGCAGTCATCGGGATGCTCATCAAACACTTTCTGAAATTCGCAATTATTTTGGTCGTGGTGGTTGTCGTGCTGTTGAGCCTCGGCTACATCCAGCCGGACTCGTTCAAGCTTGTCCTGAACTTGATTTCTCCAGAGGTTGCCTCAATCTGGCAAGATTCGCTTGTTAGCACGGCAAGTGGAGTTGCCTCATCTATACTTTTCTTCGTCGGATTGGCACTAGCTATCTGGCGTGCCTAGTCTTCGCGCCGTTTGTGAATGATGACAGCTGCGAGAAGAACCACGACTAAAGCAGCCGCCATTATCCAATTCTTGTATGAGGATATGATGCAGAGGTAGGAGCAACCTCCTCCCTGCCCTGACATTACGGGGATTGAAAAATCAATGTTGTAATTTGACGCGACTCCATTGCTTCCTGTCTCCACGACCGTGGCGGTGCCATTGATGAAATACTTTCCCGCCGAAAGGTTTGGACGAACAGTCACGTTCAGATTGAGGCTAACAGTTTGAAACGGCAAAACCCCGATGGGAAGAGATGCGTTGTTGAAGGAAACTGAAAAGCCACTCGGCGCTGAGAAATTCAATGAGGAAAGACTGGCCTCCAAGTCGGATTGGTTGTTGATGATTTGCAATTTTGAAACATAAGCAGTTGTTGAGCCAGAGACCTGAATGGGCGTCGCGACAAGGAACGGCGGTCCGACCTGGGCGCCTCCGTTTTGGACACTACTGCTGGTATTCGTACTCGACCAGTCCACAGTGAGCTGTGTGTTCGTAGCCTGGCCCTCATAGTGAATGTAAAGGAGCGAGTTGACAGAGTCCCAATACCATCCCGTTTGAGTATACTGCTGAAAGTCCGTGCAAACTCCCGTGCTTGGATAGGTGGAATTTATCGCAATGCAATAGATTCCTATTTTCGTGTAGTTGAGGCCTGACAGGGTGGAATACTGGGGAATCGTCCCGGTGTCGTTTGCGATGACTCCTATGGGAGTTGACTGACCCTCAAGGATAACCCACTCACTGGAGTTTGGGCCTGGGTCAAATACAAGTTTGCTGGTTTGGCCGACTATCAGATGGCTCAATTGATGGGGGGAAGTCTCCGCGTAAATTTCGAGAGCGATGTATGAGGAAGCAACAACCATGAAAGCGATGAAAAAGACAAGAACCACATGGCGCTTTCTCCAATGCTTCTTTCTTCGGCCCGGCGTTCCTTTCACCGAAGAAAAAATGTTTTTTCATTGGAGCAGCAAGAATTGAGTCGAGAAATCAGTAGAGAAACCGAACTTAGATGGATTCCACTGGACCAGATAGAATCAGACAGTATCAAGCTTAGGCCTGTTGACAGAACCGTTGTGGAGGAAATGTCAAAGTCTGCGAGGGGCGCTGGTATCATGGTTCCGATTGAGGTCAGGCAGATAGATGAGGAGAGGTACAGAGTGATCTTTGGGGAACATAGATTGCAAGCTGCTATTGAGGCTCGGCTTGACAAGATCAAATGTATAATCCGGGATGTTGATGAAATCGGAGGGTTGGAGATTAAACTGATTGAGAACCTTCATAGAAATGGCTATGTTGACCCAGTTGCGGAAGGTCAGATTTACAAGAGACTTGTGGATGAGAAATATCACTCATCGTCCCTCCTGTCTGTTGTCCTCGGCAAGTCCCCTCAATATGTGTCAGAGAGAATCAGTATCTGGGAGAATCTCTTGCCGCAATGGAAAGAGAAACTACAGAAGCGCAGGATTGTTCTCGCTGATGCCGTGAAGCTGAGTAGATTGAGTGCTGAAGAGCAGATGAATTACAATGGATCCGATTACTTGCCAAGAAAGCGAGGTGCTAAGCCTCAGCGACGTTCTGTTGAGGTAATGTTGCTAGAAATGCTGGAACAAACACAGAACGCGACGAAGGCAACTCATTTGATGTATACGCTAAATGTCTCATGGAATGTAATGCAGGATTTGAAGAAAGCTCTACTTAAGAATGGATTGTTGAATGAGGATTATTCCTTGACAAAAGAAGGAGCTGATCTGGTTTCTGGATGGAAGTCTATTCACGCCAGAATGAAACAGGTGCTATCTGACTATGACTGAGAGAATGATCTTGGATGAGCCGACCTGTCCAAAATGTGGAAATCGCAAAGAGATAACGCGGGCGGGAAACTACTACTATGGTTTGTTCAAGAAGGAGAGGCTTCAGAAGTTTCAATGCCAGAAATGCGGCAAAATTTTCACAGAAAGGTCTAGGCATTACAATACTCGTTTTCAGGATGAGGTCGTGGAATATGTTGTAGGTTTGCTGAAACAGGAAAAGAAGAGAGAAGAAATACAACGTTCTGTTTACGAATTGTTCAAGATCAAGATAACAAGGGAGACTATTACATCTTGGAAGCAGAAATTTATTCCAAGACCTTACGCGGAAGCTAGAGACATGGAGGTACGCAGAAAAGTTGTCGATGCGATTTTTGAAACGATGACCTATGAGGAGTTGGCAAGACTATCCGGAGTCAGACAATCGACTTTGAGAAATATTTTCTATACCTTCGTGAATAAGAAGCTACCTCCAGAGGTGATGGACAGAAGAGTTCTAGCGTTGAGAATGGGAATTTTGAATAGTAAAGTTGAGAAGAATATGGAGGAACTCAAAGGGCTTACAAAGAGCTTTTCCGAGGTCTTCAGAGAGGAGGAGGTAGCCGAAAACAAGGTGCCTCTTGTGACTTAAGCTCTCTGAGGATCTCGATTATGTTGTTATATTTCTGCCCGTCCCCTAGCGTCTCGCGTTCCACACCAGCACTGCCACGATGATCAGGATTGCGATGACAAACAGAATTAGCATCAAATTCTGACTCAGAATCGGCGGTGGCCCTTTCGGAGTCGTCGAAGTGTTTGTGACTATCCCTCCTCCGGAAAGCTCGTAGTTAAGCTGTTGCGGGTTTGAGGAATATGAATTCCCGGACTGGTCGGTGACTTGCGACTGGATGTTCCAGATTCCCGAATAGGAAGAATACGAAGTCGCCGAAGGATTCACGATGAATGACCATGTTCCAGTGTAAGCCGAGGGCGAGTTAGATCCTGAAGGCGTCATTGCCTGTGCGTTTATCGGAGTGGCCGAAATCCCTGGCATTGTTGCCGTCAGCGTGGAGGAGGCGATGTCATAGAGACCGAAGGCATCTGAGACCGAAATGGTTGCTGTTGAGGTTGCTGGGTTAGTTATCTGTACGGGCGCGAGGGAGAAAGAATTGATTGTAACCGGGCTGACGGAGAGCGGAAGCGTCCAATATGAAGTGAGCGAGGGGTTGTTGTTCTCGGCAACAAGATTGACTGTATTGGTTCCCGACGATTCGGAGATTGAAATGGAAACCTGCAACTCATCTCCTGATGGAATCGAGGTCGTCGAGATGCTGCTGAAGGAGAATGATGTGTAGAGGGCCTGCGAGGTAGTGAGCGAAAGACACCCCGTGGTGCCTGAGCAGGACGCCGAGGAAAGCACGGCAACAGTAGAACCTGAACTGGTGGCCTCAATTATCTGAATAGTATAGTTCCACTGCGAGGCTGCCGAAGCATAGAGATCCAGAGCTATCGACGGCACCCCAGAGGCAGTAATACCTCCTGCCAGAAGCTGGGAAAGATACCAATTCTGGCTGTAAGATGTAGTGCCGCTCTTTGTGTTGCCAGAGCTTGAGAGACCTAGCTTGGTGGAGTTGAAGATAACTCCTCCCGTGTTTATTGTGCCTACAGTGTAAGAGCCATTGGGATCGACGTGGAAGTAGAACTTTTCCGTGGTGGTCGATGCGGCATATGAGGGAAACGACAGATAGAAACTGGTGAGAAAGAGCACCACGACTATTGCCGCTAGAGTCTTCATAGTCTTCTGCATACCATAAAAAATGAGGCTTTGGGCTCTTTTGGCTCTTTTTATTATATGAACCATTTTCAGAAGGTTTCCTGGAAGAAGATAACACCTCTCGCCTTGATTTTCCTCTTTCTCGTCTCCGCGTCCTTGACGGCGGGGTCATTGTTACCAAGCGTGAATGCTACAGGAGTTCAGCTCACTGTGCAAACTGACTTGTTGAATGGAACACCAGTCAATGGATTGTATGTAGTGATCTATTCCTCGAGCGGTACGATTCTAGATACGGGATACTCACCACTCACATACACTGTGACTTCTGGAAACACCTACAAAGTTCAGGTGGATAACTATCAGCAATATGTCTTCAGTAACTGGGCGGGTGGAAGCACAAGCGACCCCATCACGGTAACAATTTCTAGTTCGACAACGTTGACGGCATACTACAACGACCTCGCAATAACTCCCGCACCCTCAAGCAGCAATCTCTTGAATGCCGTTCAGCAACAATACGGCTACCTCAATCGACTGCTCAAAGTTGACGGAGCGGCTCCTAACACCAATAACACCTTCTTGAGTGAATACCCAGCGCTCCCCCTATCCGTTCAATATGGTAACGGTGAAATTTTCCCAGCAAGTGGGTCAATTTTGCCAGGAGGCGCTACCACTATTACAACCAACTCAATGGGCACTACAAGCGAATCCTTCACTTATGATTGGATCGACCCATACAATCCCGGAAGTAACTGTCCAAACGGCTATGGTAATTCGCCTACATTAATGGTGAACATGACTTGGAACGGATATGGTGTAACATCAACCAGCTATCAAGTCAATTATTGGTTCAAAATTGTAGCCTATGATGAGACCGACAACAGCTGTTATGCTAACATCTACCTTGGTGGATCTGAAGTGATGTCAGGCATAACACATAGTAGTGTGGGCCAGACAGCATCCTTATCTGAAGTAATCCAAGTCGCACCGTTTTTGAATCAAGGGCTTGTGAATGGTCCTAACTTTGGGGCTGTTAGCTCTACGAATGTTGTTCCTCCCGAACAATGGCTTGGATCCGAGCGCTACACACTCAGGTCGGGAGTACAATCTGCATACAAGTGGTTACAGGCTTCTGAAGCTACTGGATTAGGCAGCACGGTGCTCGCCTTACAGAATGCACTGTCGCAGACTGCCTATACCAATGGGCTTCCCACCTTCGACATCTATTCGCCGAGCTGGTTGGTGGGACAAGGACAGAGCTTGACATCGGAGGACAACTCCAATGTTTACAACGATTGTAAGGCCGCGCAGTTTCCCACTGTCTTTGACAATGTTTTTGGATACGCCTATATGTATCAGAGCAAAGTTTGCGTGATAGGTGTTTCGAATTATCTTTGCGTTGTCTATGGACAGGATCCGCTACAGGCTTCAGAGCAAGCAATCCAAGTAGACACGCAGTATGGTCCAAATTATGCGGGAGTCTATTGGCACGGTAGTACAATCACTCCAAGCCAATATGCAAGTGACTTGGTCAGCCAAGGATGGATCGACACCGTTCCAAGCACTACACTTGGAGATTATGTGTACTACACCAATGTTAACCTCAATGCGTGGGGACAATGTGGAATTACTCTTAGTCCTAACACTAATGAGGGATCGAGTGTCCGCACCTCTGTCACTGATGAGTTGTTCACCCTTCTGGGTTTCGGCCCCACAGGGATGCATGACAACAGCAATAATGTGGGACAGGACCAGACCATTTCCACGAGAATGGCTGACACCATTGTCAATACAACATGGGGGATCGGCACGGGAGCATCTAACGGACTCGCTGCTGGGATAGGCTATGAAGGAAGCACACAATATTTTAGACCAGCTGACATCGGTGGTGGAATGGTCGGTTTCAACCCAAGCAACGGGTATGCTCTATCTCCCTCTCCCAGTTTTAGTGATATGTTCAATATGGCAAACGAGTACAACGGCCTAATTCCGGCTAACCAAGAGAGCACACAATCATATTTGTCAGCGCTGCTACTTTATCTTGAGTTCGCTCCGACATATGATGGTGGATGCGCGAACAATGGATACACAGCGCAATGCAGTGAAAACATGGGGCTTCAACCATTCTCTAACTTCATGTTCTTTAACTCGGGAACAACAATCATTGACCGGACATTCTCCGTGAACGGGGAGGATCCCAACGGGAACTACTACGCAGTAATAGATGTCAATGACCAAGGCGACCAAAATTGCAGGTATTTTAACGTCTACCTTAATGGTGTCGCAAAATCAACCCAAGTCCCCTGTGGTTTCGGAACTGGGAACTATAATCAATTCGTAGTAAATCTGGGGTCGCTCTCGTCGGGCCAGTCATACACGCTTGGGATTGAATACTCTACTTACAACTACACAAGTCCTGGAGACTATGTGGTAATATCGGCTTCAATCGTAATAGCCCCTACGCCGGTCAACGTGTACGACAGCGGATTCATCACTACTTCACAGTCATCCGTGTCATTCACGATCACCCCAACTTACCAGAACGAGCTGTTCTATTTCGAGATGGCTTATCGGGGAGGTGGCACTTTCCAGGGAATAACCAGTTCGCAAGGCATCCCTGTCATTACAAGATTCCAAGGCACGGGCAACGCCAATTACCATCTGACTGGGTATGGATATGCTCCGAAGAAAGGGTCATCCGACACCATAACAATTTCCTTTGGGAGCGCGTTGACGGAATATGAGATAGTGGGATTCGGTGTCGCCGGATTCAATGCCAACGCCTATCCTGACCAACACAGCGGCATACCCTATTTCGCATCCGGAAGTGGAACATCTGCAAGTGCCTCGCTCAGTTTGAACTCCGGATATGATATGGTTGTAACTGGATTCGATGTGGGACATGTCTACAGCGACACTGTGACGTACCCAAGTGGATACACTGCAATAACGTCGGGAACAACCAGTTCTTGGCTATACATGGCATACCAAGACCAGTTCAACTCGCAATCCCCGACACTCACCTGGAAGTTGAGTCCGTCAGATAGCTACGAGCTGTACGCAGATGCACTATCCACTTCGACTTAGAGCATTTGAGCCCGACACAAGTCTCCGCCTACCGTATCGGCGGAAAGCCGCGAGACCAATGCTGGAAAGCATTCCGAAAACAAGGCTGATCGTGACCGATGAGAAGATGGTTAGTCCAGAGGCCGCGACCAAATCCATTCCAAACACACCTGGCGTCGGCTCACCGAGAGCCACGACCACTAGAAGAAGGTAGGAAGAATAGGTCAAAGTGAAGGGCAGACTGAACAAGAAAGGAAGGTAAAAATGGGCCTTCCTAAAGAAGATTGAAAAGGTTCCAGAAATCAGGCATAGACTTGTAATTAAGACCAGGTCTTCTGGTACTGTCTGAATGAACGCAAAGAAGGCGGTTACTATTGCTGGAACTACCGCGATAGATGAACCTAGAACGAATCTATAGACCTTTTTCATTATAAAGCCAATTCTGTCCATATGAGAATTGTAATATATTAATCCATTGTCTTTTTTCCTTCGAGAGCTTGAGTTTTCTGAGAAAATGTGCAACCTTCCTGTTCATCGCGCTTCTTAGCTTGTCGGCGTTGGAACAGTTTGGGACTTCTTTCGCCATAAACGGATCTAATCCAGGACTTGCTTTCTACAATACAGGCTTGCAGTCGATGTGGAATACTCTCGCATCGCCCGCCCCGTGCGGGTCAGGTCTCACTGCTCTCCATGAGGCCTCGTCGGTTCCATACAACTGGTGGACAGACGATGCTGCGAAAGCTCTGGGCTCCATCAGCTACGCATATCCAAGCTTCTCCACGCAGGGATCTGATCTCCTTTCATTTGTTCAACATAACACAATTAATGGATACCTGGTCAAACGCTGCCAGCAAATCACGCCTTCCATTGTGAACCCTTCTCTTACTAACATGACCGCAAGGAACAATCTCTACATTATCCAGGGCAATCCGACTCTGGGACTCTTGAACTCAAGCCAGTTGTTTAGAGTCTATTTGAATGAGAATCCACAGATCGCCAATGCTTACATCGAAAGTCAGGTGGCATCCGTAAACAATGTTTCAATTGCACTGGACACAGGAATCTCCCAGATAGTGGTAAATGGCGGTTTTGATGGCACTGGAGCAAACGCACTCATTCCCTGGACGGGGACCGGGAGTGCGAACAATACCTTCTTCAGGTCGCCGCCTAACTCTCTTTATCTGGGCGGAGGCCAGGAAGAGTCCCAGACCTTCCCAGCAAATCTGCAGGAGAACACTACGACGGTCGTGGCGAACATGACTTGGTGGGTGACAAGTGGTTCGCAATACAATGAGCAATACAAAGCCATTGTTTCATACACTGACGGCACGAATTCAACATTTGTGGAGACAGCAACGCCGTCCACAGCGCATGGCACTTTCATTGAGGGCACAATAACAAAGTCGCAATTCGCGCCAAAGAAGCTTGTCTCTGGCATCGAATTTTCAACGGTGGGTTTGAATGGAACGGACGTGATGATCGACGACGTTTCGTTCTACTCAGACTTGTTTACTCCTGTGTTCAGTGTATCGCAGCTTGGGCAGAATGTGGTCATGCAGGAAAGCGCAATCTTCCAGGCCGTTAATATCACCTTGAGGTACACTCTTGCGCCTAATCTTCCATACATCAATGTAACCACAACATTGACAAACACAGGCTCAACGACTGTAAATGATCCGACTATCTACAATGCGTTTGATGGTCTTGACAGTATAGGCTCGGGTTACTCATCCCTATATTTCCCTGGCAACGGATGGGAACGAGCCAATCAGTCCGCGAATGCGATAACAGGAGGATATCTTCCCTCAAATTGGAACCAAAACTGGTTCGCAGTCGGGATAAAAGGAATTCCTGACTGGATAGGAAACAATGCGATATTTGTAATCTTGAATCAAGCCAATATGCCAGGCGGTTCAGCAGCATTCAAACTGAACCAGATCTTCAACACAGAGTTTCAGAATTCAACTTTCATATCTCCTGGAGATTACCTGCATTGGCTTCAGATGTCCTTCAATGATGCTGGCTCTGTAGCACCTGGTCAATCGGTCTCGTATGGGATGAAATATGTTTTCGTGACTTCTTATGACTGGACGAACATGGGAATCTATTCCATGTTTCTTGATGGTTCTAACATCAACAACTGGAACAATACCAATATAGGAAACAGCTACTACTATGGTGAGGTCGCAAACGACCTTGCCTTGTATTCGCTGGCGACCGGAGCACAGTCATCTCCTGCGTACCCAACTACCCTTCAAGTTTGGAACTATTATTACAGAATGATTCAAGCCCAAGACAATGGAACATACACTGCCTCGCTTGCTAGGTTTGTGAATGCTTCGGATATCCTGTATAAATTAACTGGTAATTCCACTTACCTTGCTGCCGTTACTTACGCGGCAAATCTTCTTGCAACGATGCAACAACAGACCCCTGCCATGTCTTCGAATGATGCGCTCTATTTTCACTACGATCCAGGAATTTCAACCATAAACACCGTATCGACCTTTGGGGCTATATTCAACTCAAGTGCCCAAATGGGAACAGGAAAAGTCTATTCTGGTCAGACAATATCTTTGAATTTCTTCATGTCGCCCGTGCTGCAGAGCTCTTTGAATCTCACAGGGGCCCTCAAGACAATCTTCTACATGAATGCAAATACCCACGGGGTTAATGCTTATTACAACACCTCTATCGACTACATCATAGGCTCTGGAACCTCGTTTGCCACTGTGGGTTCTACAACTCAGTTGATCACGCTTCCGAAAGGAAACGGGCATCCATCCTTCAATCCCTTCGAATCGGACATTTCGCTTTCCAAGTACAATGTGCCTGCTGGCGCGACAATCGCACTTCACCTCTACCTAAGCGTGCCTGCTGGCGACACTGTTTACGTCCTGGTGGACTCTACCAACGGTCCTTCCTCCACCATACTTCCAACATCTGAAAACGCATTATGGCAAGGGGCATTCACGATTCTTCCTCCGAAGGACTCGGCTGCCATTGCAGCGCCTCAGCAGCAACCTTACGCCCTCGACCTTACCGCGATTTCTGGCAAAGCAATGTATACTGCGTACCAGTTGACTGGGAACAACGCTTACTACAACAGCGCGTCCCTTGCTTTGCAGGCCATCCATTGGGGGAACGCACCTAGTAACTTCAAGATCCTAGGGGTTCCTTCTAACACCCCATCCGCGATGAGGCTCTACTCTTATGTGAACTCTACGTACATCGACACTGATTATTCCACTTACAAGGCTATGCTAGTGACAGATTTTGCCGAAGGCCTCAACAATACCCTTGCGAACATTGCGGTGTCGCGGGTTTGGGATCGTTCCATCGTAAACTCCACATCCGTCCAGATTAACACCGGCGAGTCAACAGGGCCTCACATAGAAATGAACTCTGAAACTCAACCGTGGGGTCTTGAGGCTTGGCTTCAATATGACCTCTATTGGCAACAGGCGTTGCCCAATGGAAACTTTCCGCTCTACATCAGCTTCGCCAACGCGCAAGATGTGATTGAGTCGGTTTCGTATAGCGGACCAAACGGAGGCGTCTCATCCACAGTCAGCATGGTTGTAAACGGAAGCGGCCTTGATACATTCTACGTATACACAGCAGGTTCCTCCCCGAGCACGGTAACTATGAACGGCTCGCCTGTGCCCTTTGTGTATTATCAATCTACAGGACCGGTGCCAGGAGCAAGCTATGTGACTTGGACATCGCAGCTAGCTTCTCCTGATACCTTTGTCATAACTTACTCAACGAGTAGCAGTGGAAGTGGTGGAGGATGCACATCTTCAGGACCACCCTCCATAAGCAGCCCGTCAGTCTACGCTCAGATAGGCAAGACAACAATCGCAACGATATCTCTCTCGAACGCGAATGACAATGTGTCGGCAGCGATGGGATCAATCATCTACAACAGTCCTGCGGGCATCCTGGTCTCACCTTTCAAGGGAATACCTCAGACTCTAAACGCTCTAGCCGCAAGTAGCTTCCAGGTTCAGATCAGCGTGAGCAACTCAACCCTTCCAGGGACGTACAAGGTCAGCGCTATGGCGCCATTTACCTCGCCATCTTGCTCTTCAGTTTCTGGGCTGATTTCGTTCTCAATAACAGTGACAGTTGGGGCAGGTCCTCCCCCTGCGCCGAATCCAATAATCCAGTGGTTGGAGCAGTGGTGGTGGCTCGTAGTCATTGTAGTGGCGGTTGCTTGCGGAGTTTTTTATGTGGCAAAGAGAAGCCGAGACAAGTAATGCAAACAACGCAAGAGCTGGACTTTCATTCAAGACTCAGGGAAGCCTTTGACAAGATAGAAACGCGAAAACGAACTGCTTCCCGTCGCGCACGGCGTTCATCAATTAGAATAGCGCAGCAAATCTTGGAGCATGTCAGCGAACGGAGCCTCCCATTGAACCACTTTATATCAACTCTCAACCTCTCTTACACAAATGCGAAGTACCTTCTTGCATGTTGCATGGCTTCTGGCATCCTGGATAATGTGGAGGGGCGATTCGTCATTACCCAGAAGGGAAGCGCGTTTCTCCTTGAAATAAATCAGCTTGAACAAAGATTCCCATGGATCTTCGAGTCAAGGTGAACTAACTCCGTCGCTTTACTGCTACCAAGACAACAGATATCAGCACGACCATGAATGCGATGAAGAGCCCCCACTGATTCGTGGTCATTGTGGGAAACCCGCTTTTTGTGCTCGTGTTTGAAGTTGTTACTGACTGAGAATTTGTTGCAGTCGTTGTTGTAGGACTGCCTCCACCATTCCCGTTGCCGTTGCTGCTACTGCTGGCAAATGAGAAAGTTATGAAAGATGTGGTTGGGTCTCCAGGAGTCACAACGAGATTCTGACCACTCCAAAAAACCGCATCAGTGGTTTGTGTCTGGAAAGACGAATAGTTCGTATAGTATTGGTATGGTTGAATATTGAGTGTTTGAGGGATTGAGGGATAATAGATTGCAACTGAATTGGGATAGCCCTGACTCGCCGTTGAATTGAGGTAGACGTATGGAATGCTTGTTGAATTTACTTCGAGTTCAACTTGTGAAGAAGTTATCATGATGATAGAGGCGTTTCCATTTTCAACGTCGACGCCGAACGTCAATGAAGGATTGGCCGGGCTGCCCAGCGAGGCGTTTGTAAAGTTCACAAGGTTTGGGAAATAGCTCACAGAATCAGCGTAAAGGGTCTGACTCAAGAAGACGTATGTTCCATAAGTCGTTGATTCGTAACTGTATTCGGGTCCAAGGACGACGGTTCCAGAATTAGAAGCGCTAGCTACTATTGAGCCGTGACTCAGTGCAGCAGTCAAGACCAACGCGATGATGAGAACCGCGGCGTATCTGATTGACATTTCCCTGCAATCTCCTTCAGCGTTTGACTGTCATCCAATACTTGTGGAGCGAGAGTTTTGTACATCAAGGCTAGTTCTCTTCCTTTCTCTGTCAACGAAAACGTCCTCCTCACGTATTTTAGAGGAGTGTCATAAGACTCTAGATTATAAAGTCCAAAATCCCTGGCTCTTCTCTCGAAGTGTGGAGCTCTCTTTTCCAAAATCAACCCTTTATTTTCAAGCTCGATAAGAAGCGGCATTAGTGCAGTATTGGACATATTGACCATGAAGGTCAATTCCATCTTTATGCGTGGCTCCGCTAATAGTGAAACCAGAATATCGCATTTTATTTCTAGCTCTCCACGCCTGCGCTTCGTCTGAATATAGGACATTCTATTTCTGCTGAGTACCTGCCGAAGAGATTCTTCGAAGGGAACCTCCTGTTTTGTTGTTTGCATCTATAATAGAAAAAGGAAGGGAGGCCTCAGCCCTCTTTTTACTGCATGAGGAAAGTCTCGGCAGTTCTTCTTGCAGCCGCCCTCTTGTTCATGACATTCGCATCGTTCTCATCGGTCGGCGCGTCGTCCAGTTCTGGAGTCATAGTCCCACTCTACTCCTATCCTGGCTCCGTGTGGACCAGCCTCATCCAGGACCATCAAGCCTCCCCTTCCGTTCCCATCATTGCGATAATCAACCCTGGCAACGGACCATGTAATTCAGCTGGTCCGTGCCCGGATCCGAATTACGAATCTGGAATCCAGTCGCTTACCTCCGCAGGCATCACCGTCGCGGGATATGTTTACACAAGTTACGCTACCAGGAGCCTCTCCTCGGTAGAGTCAGACATTGCGAGTTACAAGAGCTGGTATGTTCCTGACGGCTTGAGCGGAATCATGTTCGATGAGATGAACAACAGCGCGGCGACCGAAGGCTACTACCAGACCTTGGCAAACTACGTGCACTCCGAAGGGATGAGCCTGACAATTGGGAATCCAGGAGACCCCGTTCCGTCTGGTTTCATAGGCATCTTCAACATCTACAACATCTATGAGCAGGGAGGGCTTCCCAGCATTTCGACTCTCTCCTCCGCAACTGCGGGCTATCCGAGCTCCAACTTTGGAATGATTGCATTCAGCGTGAGTTCGACACCGACGCAATCATATGTTACGAGTGCTTCTTCCTATGTCTCTTGGATGTACATCACTGACGCAATTGGCCCGCCGCCTTCCAGCAACAATCCTTACACTCGATTGCCAGTTTACTTCACGACTCTGCTCTCCGAGCTCAGTCCAGTATCCACGACCACAAGCACCACAGGCGGGACCGGGGGCACTACTTCATCCACGGCTACTTCCTCCACATCAGTTTCTTCTTCGACAACATGCAGTGGAATTCTGTGCGGTCTTAGCCTCGCGAGTGTCTCTATAAATCAAAGTCAGGCAGAAGTGATACTAGTCGTTATAGCCGCTGTGGTGACTATAGCGGCTGCAAGGAAAATTACTTGAGGGTGATGGCTAGGCTTTCTTCTCTGATTTTCTGAAGGCAGTCCGGGCACGCAAAGAGTTTGCTTTGCGATTCTCCTGCACCGATCGGCCAAAGGACTTTGAATTCATTGCAGACATCGCAGAAATCAATGTAGCCTGCCTCGGACAACGCTCAAGCCCTCCGAAGCTTGACGCCTAGTTCTTTTGCTCTTTTTCTTATCACAGGACTTGAGAGAACATAGCCGACGTGTAAACAATCTCCAGTCTTGTCTTTCTGGCAAAAGAGTTTGGCATTCCTTATGATAATCTCGATGTTTTGTTTTACCAGAAAGTAATCGTTAAGAAGAATAGTATTCTCGAACATATTTGTGATCTCGAATCTTCCCTCGACGGTATCTTGTTCTATACCGATGTCTATGAGCTTCTGAGCATACGCAGTGTATGTCGTGACGTCATACTTTGCGACCAGGGTCGCCTTGTTTTTCTCCCATGTCTCCTTGAGCGTCGAGAACACATCCTTCCCAATTGTGATCGTCTTCTGAGATCTTGACACGTTGGCAGTATCGATACTCGACATAGCTCATCAACTGTGCAAGCATTCTTATAAGCGTGTTTACACGCTAAAGCGTGTAGTAACCCTTCATGGTGATAACAAGGACCCAAACGAAGCTCCTCGGACCCGTGGAAAAATGGCTCAGCTCAGTGCGTCCGAAGTCTCGCAGGATGTATGAGTCGTATTTTCCCAAATTCCTTGAATGGTGCCAGGAGACACCAGGGTCGCTCCTGGAAAAGTCTTCGGACATCAACTGGCTTGACAACCTCTTGATGTCATGGCACGTCGAACTCCGCAACAGAGGCCTTGCACAGGCGACGGCTAATCTCGCCCTGGCGACTGCCAGGAGCTTCTTCCGTTGGAACAATGTCTCGCTTCCCAGGATGTCCAAAGAAACGAAGACCGTCAGGAGATACGAGAGCAATAAAATTTACACAAGGGAAGAGATCGCGAGGATGGCCGCCGTCGCGAGAAGCCATAGGGACGAGGCGATACTTCTTGCTGAAGCGCACGCCGCGCAGCGCGAGGAAGTCATGTCAGCGTTGAGGTGGGGAATGGTCTCGAAGCAGATTGAGGAGGGACAGAGCATCGTAGTTGTCAGCATCCCCGCGTTCCTTCCTGACGAAAATGATGAAAACGCGAACAAAGGAGAATGCGACTACAAGTTCGCCTGGGGTTCCGAAGTGACAAATCTCATTAAGATTATGATGCAGGAAAGGGCCTCACTCGGGGAATCGATCAGGCCTGACTCATGGCTTTTTCGAGGCTACTCCTCTTTCCGGTCCAGAAATCCGGTCAGGATGAGGGGCGACTCGGATCCTGTTTGCTTGAAGGGCACCGCAATAGGACGTATAATCAGCGATATGGCAGTGCGGGCTGGGCTTCAGGAATATTCGAAGACTCCCAAGACTTCCAGAGCCGTCTTCCATTGCCATGGATTCAGAAGATATCTGAAGCACACCATTAGGCAGGCCTCGAAAGAAATAGGCATTCCCATAGAATCGGATCTGTTGAACTATCTTCTGGGGCACAAGCTTGCTTACGGTGGAAGTTACGATCATTTCAATGAAGATTTTATTCGGAGCGTCTACTCAAAACTCGAATCTGCAATATCAATAAAGAAGGTACCTACTTCCCTGCATGTCCAAGCTCCCTCTCACGAATTGGATTCGCTTTCATTGGAGTCTGTGACGCTAGGGGACATCGCGAAACTCGTGAGGGCAAGACAGCCGCACTAAGCGGTATCCTAATATAGTATCGGCTTTCGCTATCCAACTCATGTCTATACTGACGTTCTGGTTATATGCGGAAAAATCAGCATATAACTGGCGTTATAGCGCGATTCTTCGTAGGATAACCTTCGCGGAGGCCTGCTCATGACCTCTCCGCGTCCGACTGCAAGAGTAGGGAGAAACCGACCCTTCCGATCTCCCGAGCAAATCTTGGCTAAGATGGTCACTCTTGCCAAGACTGAGCATTGTACGAAGACCACCTTGAAATTCATGGCATGGTTGAACCAGAAGTCTCTTGAACACTATCTCGACGAGGCTCTATCGAATGGAATTCTTGTAGTAAGCAAGGAGGGCATTTACACACCCACGAAAAAAGGCCTTGACCTAGTCGAGGCACTCCAAAAGGTGGAAGAGATGGCGAGAGGTTCTTCGTCTTGACTCCAGCTCTCATCAACCCGAAGGTCCTCAACAGGTCGAGGACTGGAATCATACGCGACATCCTGTATCTGCTCGCACAGTCGCCTCTCGGCATAAGCCATGTGATGGGACATTGCAACCTCTCTTTTCACAGGACGAGGGAATATCTCGAATTCATGGAAGATCGCGGTTTGATTTCTCATGAGAGTCTGAGAAAGGGGGCACGAATAGTGATTCTCTATCGTATCAGTGAGAAGGGCCAGGCCTGCCTCCCGATACTTAACACAGTCCATAGTTATCTGGGGCCACAAATTTGACGCCGCGAAACAAGAATATCGCAATCGCTGGCAGTGTCATCGCTGTCATTGTAATCTTGCTTCTGGTCTTTGCTCGCCCGCCTCCAGGTGGCGGCTTTCAAGCTCCTACTACGAGCGCAACCAGTTGTTGCACTACAGTCGTGACTACAACAGTGACAACCTCTGGGCCAGAGTCAACGACCACCATCAGCTCGACGACAACATCAACCGTGACAACTTCTGCGACTGTCACCTCGACAACCACGACGACTAGGACAGTCACCAATTCCTCGACCGCTTCCACAGTCTACCTGACAGTCAACTCAAATGGTAGTCATTTCGTGGACATTTGGGCTAACGGGGTTCAAACTTCTTCTGGATTTACAAACATATCACTCGCTGTCACTCCGGGTCAGAACTTTACCGTGGGAGCTTCTGACAATGGATGTTATCGTTTCAACCACTGGGCGGATGGTTCGACTCAAAGATTCAGAGTCATGTCAATCACGGCGAATACGACGCTGACAGTTTTCTACAGTGACATTTGTGTGCCGCTTCCCTCTGGCTACTCGAACATTACTGTGACGACTATCAATGCCAATGCTTCGGGGAGCGCAGTGAGCGGTTACTACACAACGCTCTGGCACAACGGATCATTGTTACAGTCATGCTTCTCTCCATGCTCGTTCGCCGTTGCCCCTGGAACATACCAGGTCGCGGTTGCTGATTTTGGCGGTTTGTACTTCAGCCACTGGACGGACGGCTCAATAAATAGATTCCACACAGTCACCGCCACTGGTTCGAAGATCGAGCTCACAGCAGTTTATGAATGGAGGCTCTTCGAGCATTGAGCCATCGAATTTCTCACAGCGAGATGATTTTCGTCTTCCAGTGCCCAGAGTGCCGCGTGGCGCCTGGGAGAGGCCACTCATCGAACACTAGCAGAATCTACGCCCGCACGATCATTCATTTCATCGGAAGCATCAAGACTCATTTTGCAAGGGAACATCCAGGTGTGACTAAGGAACAGCTTCGCAAATTGTTGTTCTCACGCGAGCTTGAAATTGCGGAGGCGCTTCCCTCGTGAATTGGTTTGATTTCGCTCTGGGTGCCCTAGCGGGGACAGTTTCCTTGACTATAATCCTCGTCACCTTCGCTATCCATGATGACAGGAAGATTATGAAGGAACGAGAAGAGTTTCACCCGCAAGAGGTTGACGCCTAACTTGAGTGCCACCACTAGAAAGCCATTGATAGTTTCGAGAGCGGAAGCAATTCCAGATTTCTCGAAACAGAGTACTAGTCAGCGCGCTTGCGTGTGCCTTGCGAAACAAGTGTGGAGTGAGAACGGTGTTCCCGAGAAACACTTGCGGAGGGAATTAAATTGGTGTTCGGTTGGGAGTCCGAAACCAAGCCCATGGATTCATTCGTGGGTAGCTGACGGTGTCTCCTCTCCCACCATTTTCGGTTAGTGAATTAAAATGTTAGAAGAAAAAACGGAGAGTAAAGAGACGGAGTATGGGCCGCTGGTTCCCATTACGGACAGGGGAATCGAGTCTTTAGAGCAAGTCCCGAAAGTCCTTGACAGGATTTTCAGGTCTATAATGGAAGAGGGCACGGACTATGGCAAAATCCCTGGCACGCCAAAGCCGAGCCTCTGGAAGCCCGGTGCGGAATTGCTTGCGAACTACTGCGGACTTTCCGCCCCAGATCCGACCATCGTGTCAAAGGAGGAGAATCGCGATCCTGAACACCCTTATTTCGAATATGTGATAAAACAAACATTCTTCCGAGGTGGTGTCGCAGTCGGCGCCGGAGAGGGCGCTGCTAACACAAAAGAAACTCGCTACGCGTTCCGCTGGCTCTCTGAGGGACAGCTTCCAAAGGGCATTGACAAGGAAAGCCTTCAGTGGCGCGAAAACAAAAACAAGGATGGGAGTAAATGGAAATCATATAGAGTTCCGACGCCACCAGAGGAAATCTTCACTCTCCAGAACACTGTTCTCAAGATGGCTAAGAAAAGGTCCTTTGTTGATGGCGTTCTTCAAATTACCGGAGCTAGCCGGATCTTTAGCCAAGACTTGGAGGATGATGAAGAGGAAAGGATAGCTTCCGCAAAGCCTGTCGGAAAGGGCGAAGCAAGACCCAAACAGGAATCGAAGAACATTGAGTCTTCTCCTTCCGGTCCGTTCGACCTTTCCAAATTCGGCTGGTGGACGAAAGACGAGAAGGGCAAGAATAGGAAATGGACGCAGACTGATTCTTGGGGTTTCGCATACGCCACCTACAGCAATGAAAACGGAGAGCAAGAAATCACAGAACTTGCAAAGCCGATAGTCGCCGCGATTGCTAACAACGGCGGTGGCATAGTCCAGGACGGCGAACTTCTGAGCTACGAAGGCGGTCAACTTCTTCGAAGGAAGAACGAGGGGACTCTGTAGATGAGCGGTCCTGAATTCTTCGAGACTGGAATGGGTCGCGAGTACTACCAGGTGACACTGCCCGAGTTGGTTAGAGCGGTCAACCGCCTGGCTGCAGCGATAGAAGCGCAGGAAGACAGAATCAGGAAGGAACGCCGTCACTGGTCTACACGGTGAGTTGAATAGTTGCGCGGCATCATCACGCTTTGCGGACCGACGAAATTCTATGAGACCTTTGATAGCGTCATGCTTGAACTGACGAAAGCTGGATGGGCTGTTTTCACAATTGGCTCACACTGTGGCGCGGATTCAAGCCTCAATCCTGACGTAAATGGATACAGGGAGATATTTGAGGCCCTGCATTTCGACAAGGTCAGAATCTCTAACGCAATCCTCGTGATCAACAAGGGTGGATACTTTGGGGCTCACACCCGGGCGGAAATCAATTTCGCCGTTTCCCATGGGAAACAAGTCTACTGGTTGGAATCCAAGGGCGCGACTCCCAGCTTGGAAGACTTGTTGCGGATTAGTGAGGTTGATGTCTAATGCGGATTTACTTCGACTCAGACAAAGCATGGGGCTTTCTCTCCACTCATGGCTTTGTCTACACTCTGCGAAAGCCTGGCAAGTCTTCTCCTCCTGCTGACCAAGAGGTCGAGGTCTGGAGAAAAGGCAAGAGCACTGGAATCAAGGCTGTGAAATTCCACCATGCATACGTCTCAGGGCCTGTGGATCTCGCTGACTATGCGCCGTATTCTGGCTTCCCTGACCCCAAAGAATGGTTCGCAGAGGCACACAGACTAAGCGGCGAGTCGAGGATCTGGGATTTGTTCCTGGTGTTTGTTCCGGCTCAAGTAGTGCAAGCTTCAGGGAGTACAGAGGCAACAAACGAATGTCAGCTAGTAGACATCTCTCCAGCCTCTAAATCATCCATTCTTCATGGAAATACCCCTTCGGCGTATGCTGGCGGTCATCTAACAAAATTTCCCGTAGCTTAGGTCTTGAAAACATTGAGCGAAACTGTCCAAATCATGAAGAGAAGAAAAGGTAGAGCCAAGATGTATGACACATTGGTCTCGCTCCGCGTGAATGAGAAGACCTATGCCCTCCTGCAGGCCATCGCTCTGTTTGAGCATTTTGAAACTGCTGACCTCTTGAGACTGTTGCTCCTGAATGAGCAGAAGGTTTACCGACGTGATCGATTATTTCAATCCTGGCTAAAACGGCATAGAGCGTTCCTGGCGCAGCAGGGAATCGACATCACGGCATTGTTTGGAGATTGAGCAGCAGAACATGCCAATTAGTGCAGAACCCAGCAAACTTGGAGAATACGTTCCCCGTTGGGATTTTAGAAAGAGCCCAACACGAAGGAAAAAAGGTAGGCCCCGAAAAAGACCTTTGATAATGAACAGTAGGTCCATTAAATGGCGAAACAAAAGGTCAAAGTCAAAGCCGCAGAAGCCATGGTTGCAATGGTTGTCCGAAAGATATGGCGTTAGATTTGAACAAGAGTGGTTATCCAGGCCTCTACCTAAGAGAAAATTATCCTTTGACTTGACCGATCTCAGAACAATTGTGTTGGTTAGAAACGACCGCGAACAAAAAGCATTCTCAGTTCATCCAATATTCGGGGACAATGACGGCAGAAAGGATTCGGCGGAATATTGATGGAGCAATCGATTCTCGAAGTGCCAAAGTCTCATTCCAAGTTCAAGCTGGGCAAGAACCTCAGAGATGGCTCGCCGTTTGATCTCAATCTTGTTACGCTCATTGCGACCAGGATGTTGCTTGAGGGCAATTCTGGCTCTGGTAAGAGCTACGCGATAAGGCGGATTTGCGAAGTTACGCATGGACACGTGCAGCAGATTCTCATAGACATGGAGGGTGAATTCAGCTCTCTTCGAGAACAATTTGGATACCTCTTGATTGGGAAGAATGCTGACCGGACTGCCGATGTGAACACTGCTGATGTCTTGGCACGAAGGTTGCTCGAGCTCAATGTCTCCGCAATAATTGACCTGTCCGACTTGCGCCTGCATGAAAGGATCCGCTATGTGAAGTTGTTCCTCGAATCTCTGATGGATGCTCCTAGAGAATTATGGCATCCTGCCTTAATAATAATAGACGAAAGTCATGTTTTTTGTCCTGAATCTGGTTCTGCTGAGTCAAGTGAAGCTGTGATTTCGCTTGCGACCCAAGGAAGGAAGAGAGGATTTTCGGCAATGATGGCCACGCAGAGAATTTCCCAGCTCAGTAAGGCGGCTCTCGCGCAGATGAACAATGTGCTCATTGGGCATACCTGGCTTAACAACGACAAACAACGCTGCGCCGAAGTCCTGGGATTTACATCGAAGGAGCAAACCAATACTTTACGGGACCTAGAGCCAGGTCAATTCTACGCGTTCGGTCCCGCATTCCCTCCAGGTGTTGAGCTGATTCAGATTGACCCCGTGCAAACCAAACATCCTGAACCGGGAGAACAGATGCCTAAGATTCCCCCTATAACTGACCAGATGAAGAAGGAGCTTTCGAAACTCGACGACATCCCAGAGATCAAGAAACGCGAGCTTAAGGAGAAGGAGGATTTCATCGCTGAAATTCGAAGCCTCAGAGGGCAACTTGCCGCCGCAAAAAGACCTGACGCAGTAGACCCTGCGAAGTTGAATCAGGTCAAGGAGCAAGCCTTCGCTCAGGGACAGAGAGAAACCGAGAAGCAATACGCTTCAAAGCTCAAAGAAATCGAGAGTGTTAGTCTACATTACAAGAAAATCCTCCAGGACATTTCAGTGAAATCGGCGGAGGCTGCAAGAGTTGAAGTGCCTAAGTTCGAGCCGATACCAATCAGAGGAATCTCCATGCCCCCTTCACAGATTCCTCGGGTTCCTTATCCTCTGACTCCACCAAAGCCAGCAAGCCGCGCTCTGGACGATGATCCAGAGGACGAGAGACCGCCGAAGAAAGGTGTGATGAGGATGTTGAAGGCTGCGGCGCAATTCCAAGCCGTAGGGCGCGACATTTCAAAGGTGCAAATGGGAACGGTTTCAGGATTCAGTTCTGCGAGTGGGACTTTCAGTGATTACCTGAGCCAGCTCAAGAGGCGAGGTTGGATCGTGGACGGCAATTATGGAAACCTGCGAATCACGGAGGAAGGTCTTGCAGCAGCGGGCGATGTTGACCCTCTACCTACTGAAAGAGAGCAGCTCGTCCAACTGTGGAAAGGAAAATTCAAGGCGGGTGTGGGAAGAATGCTCCAGGTTCTCGCTGATAGGTATCCCGAGTGGATGACGAAGGAGCAGTTGGGTCAAGAATCTGGTTTCTCCCATACGAGTGGAACGTTCTCAGACTATCTCTCGCAATTGGCTCGAAATTCACTGGCGGAGAAAAATGGTGATTCAGTTAGAGCAAGCCCCGCCTTGTTTTTGGAGGATGAATAAGATGTCAACCGAGAGACGCCCGGACCAGCTAGTCCTTCAGGAACAGATCGCGAAAACGGAGACCATCACGATAAGAGAGCTTGTGGCTCTCAACAGCACTGCGAAACTTAACCTCAAGCCAGCGTTTCAGCGCAATAAAGTGTGGTCAAAAGAAGCAAAGGCCTACCTCATAGACACGATAATGCGGGGGCTTCCAGTACCGGAAATATTCGCCTACGGTTCGGGGGAGGCTGTCCTTTCAATCATCGACGGCCAGCAAAGACTCTCGGCGATACTCGAGTTCATCTCTGGAGAATTGAATCTCTGGGTTGACAACAAGGTCTATGGATTTGAAGATTTTGACATTGTTGAGCAACAGAAGTTTTCATCATATGAATTGACCTTTCGAGTGATACAAAGCCGTGATAGTTTTCTCATCAGGGACCTGTTCCAGAGGTTGAACAAGTACACAGTCGTCCTCAATGCCCAGGAAATCCGCCATGCCGTGAGTGAGTCAAGCCTCGTCAGGCTGGCTGAAAGTCTAGCCCTGGATTCTTTCTGGCGCAGCAGCGGGTTGTTCACAAAACAGGGCCGCCAGAGGATGAAAGACATTGAGCGCTGCCTCGAGCTTCTCCTGGCTCTCGAATTTGGGCCGATTGACCCAGGCCGTGTGGCAATAGACCTTGCCCTAAGAAGGCATGATGAGGCAAAGTTAGCAGCCATTGAGAAATCATTTCGACAAACTCTCTTCATCGTAAAGTCCGTTCTGGGCAACCAGACCTTCGCGCATAGGTTCTCCTGGGGTGATTTCTATCCGTTCTTCATGGCAGTGAGCCAGCTTGCGCCGCTGAAACTCTCCAGTGAAAAAGCTGAGGCTTTGAGGTCAACGCTACTCGCATTCAGGAGAGAGACTCGCAGCGAGAATGCAAAAGGCCTTGCCCTCCAGTATCAAAAGGGCCTGATTTACGGCACCCATGGTAAGGAGAGGAGGAGCAAGGTCGAGATATTCCTGACTCTATTGAGGAGAGAACTCAAATGATGTTCAATTCTACTCGCAAGTGTAAAACCTGCAAGAAGGACATTGCGGTTCATCTCGATGATTTGGTGAAGGTGAACTCGCGTGATGGAAAGGTCAAAAGGGGATACTATCATCTCGGGTGTTTTCCCTCCGGAACCGCACTCTGCCCCGACTGCTCGAAGCGCCTGAGCAGGGCCTCTTTTTCAAATGTAAACTGCTTCGTGTGCCGAAATTCAAAATGTAGGAGTTTCTGGAAAAAATGAGTTTGGAATCAATCAAGTTAAACGAGATCTACGTCGGAGACGCCCTGGAACTTCTCCCACAATTCAAAGGCGTGGATTCAATTCTGACTTCGCCTCCTTTCAACTTCCATGATATGGGGAAAGTAAAGCGGACACGGCGCGTTGAAACCAGGGATGAGCAGGTGGAGTATCTTGAATGGTATGATAAATTCGTCAATGGTTGCAGGGCAACCGCCAGGGACTACTGCCTCATATTCAACAACTCTGAGAACATGAAGGACATCTTCCGTAGGACAGACCCGATTAGGACGCTTATGTGGTTCAAGCCAGGGGGAAGGAACACCTACAGGTTCAATCCAATCTTCGTCTACGAGGGCTACAACCCTCGGTTTAATTTCACTAACGGCTGCTGGAACGACTCTATCTGTGAGAAGGACACCGCCTTTGGTTATCTTCCACTCTTGCAGAAGAACAAAGTGCATCCTCACCAGGACCCTATGAAACTCTACGTTCAGCTCCTCAGATACCTGACCAGAAGGAAAGGCGCAGGCGTTACTAAGACAATACTTGACCCATGTTTAGGCAGTGGTACCACGGCGCTCGCATGTCGCTCTTTAGGGCTGAACTGGATTGGGATTGAAATTGACCCCGCAAGAGCAACTGTTGCACGGTCCAGAATTGTTGGAGGTCTTTAAAATGAAAATGACCGAGACTGAATTAGAACACTACAACAATCTAAAACGTAACGACATTGTGCAACTATCCCCTAAACAAGGAAACATCCTGTGTCCTAGATGCGGCGAAGAAATAGGACTGAGTTTCAACTCTGCATATCTTCATTTTGTTACACGCCACTTCGAGGTCATTTACCCAGCAATACGAAGCGTGGTATTGAAAGGTGAGATTGAGTGAAAGTCATTCTGGTCATTCACAAGACTCAAGATGCTGAGGGATGCGATAAGATTGCGGCTGTCGCCTCGTCAGTCGAGAAGGCAGAGGCCTTACTCGGGAGAATAGTTAGGGAGCGCAAGACCTTCGATGCCGATTTCATATTGAGGGAGGTTGAGGTGGACGTTGACATCGCCTCGGTGTGGGCGGACCTGGGAACCGAAATCAAAGAACCCGTGGAGTCGGTGGAAGCATGACATTCGAAATTATTGAGGGCGACTGCCTCCAGGAGCTTCCCAAGCTTCCCGAAAATTCTTTCGACCTTTGCGCCACAGACGGCCCTTATGGAATTTCCTTTATGGGCAAGCATTGGGATATTGATGTTCCTTCCGTCGAGATTTGGAGTCAAGTTTTGCGAGTGTTGAAAGATGGCTCTTTTCTTTTCGCTATGAGTTCACCGAGGCAAGATGTTCTTTCGGAGAATATTTCTCGGATTCGCAAATCTGGTTTTGACACTAATTTCACTTCGCTCTATTGGACTTATGCTTCGGGCTTTCCGAAGGCAATGAATGTTTCGAAGGCAGTTGATAAGAGAAATGGAACTTATGTAAGGGGAGAACCACTTCCTACAACTAGAAATTCAGGGCCTAGTCCTTCTGGATGTTATGGTGAAGGCGTTCAAAAGAAATATGATTTTGAAGCTCAAAGCGAGCAAGCTAAAGATCTCGATGGTTCATACGCAGGATTCCAACCAAAACCAGCCATTGAAATTATCATAGTCGCCATGAAGCCACTTTCAGAAAAGACCTACGTTGACCAAGCAGTCAAGAATGGAAAAGGAATCACTTGGCTCGACAATACAAGGATTCCATTCACTGATAATAATGACATTGATGAAACGAGAGATAAGAACCGACATGGTGATTTTGGTTCTGGTCCGAGGAGCAATCAGATTTATGGAAAGGACTTGAGGTCCAGAGGAGAAGAGCAAGGCAATTACGACGCAACAGGTGGTCGCTTTCCTGCCAATTTGCTGGTGTCTGATGATATTCTGAATGATGGAAGAAAAGGAATTTCTTCAACCCATTATTCGTATCAGCTCAAGAAGTCTCCATACGAGGGTGGATGGAAAAGTATGGAGGACCTTGGCTCAACTATAGATTCCAGTGCTTCCTTCTCCCGCTATTTCTCTCTAAACGCATGGTGGCAAGAACGAATCTCCAAGTTGCCCGAAAGCATGAGAAAGACGTTTCCTTTTCTGATTGAGCCCAAAGCATCAAGTGGAGAGCGAAACGAAGGACTAGGTGATATCGAAAGAGAGATCGGGCATAATCGTTTTGATAAATGTGCAACGTGTGGAGGCTATGTCCTCCAGAATCAAAATAGACCTTCGGCTTGTAAATGCAAAACTCCAACCCGAGAAAATAACAAAGTCAAGGGAAATCATCACCCAAGTGTAAAGCCGATTCAGCTAATGAGCTACCTGATAACTCTTGGAAGCAGAGAGAACGATCTAGTCCTAGACCCATTCATGGGCTCTGGTACAACTGGAATATCGGCCAGGCTATTGGCTCGCAATTTCATTGGAATTGAAATCGACCACGAGTACTGCGAGATAGCCCGTGCGAGACTCAAACCTTTGCTTGAACAACATTTGTTGGAGACTTAGGTGAATGGAAAATGGCGCAAATTTCGGAACGCAGGGCGAGGATAATCATTGCTAAACTCAGGTCCGCGAGGGACACAATCTACGGGTTTCCATGGTCACGCAAGCCTGCGGAAATTGAAGGCGCTGAGGAGAAGATTGAGCAAGTGATAGAGGAAATCAAGGAGAGTTTGGATAGAAGATGACGACAAACACAGAGCCAAGGAAGGCGGACTTTTTTGCCTATGAGACCTGTCCGGCCTGCCAGAGGAAGCTCAAGGATCACAGCTTCGAGCAATACAATCGCTGCCATGACAGGTTCATGGGTCTTGGGGATGAGGTTGAGTAGGATGTCCCTCGTTCTAGTAACGAAGCATCTGCGGAGGGAAATCTTCTGCAACTACTGTCAGCAAGCGATTGAAACATTACCATACGTTTCAAACAAGAACAAGAATATCAAGAGATATCATATTCAGTGTAGTGTTAGAATCAATCTTCTGGACAAAGGAGACGCACCAGTATGAATCAAACAAGGCAACAATGTTCAAAGAAACCCTCTAGAGAAGAAATGTTTTGGCGTAATGTTAACAAAACAAATGGTTGTTGGAATTGGACGGGTGGTAAGAGTTCTGGATATGGTTGGCTTTCAAAGGAAAGAATTAGGACACATCGTTACTCATATATTCTTGCCAATGGCAACATTCCAGATGGGTTGTTTGTTTGTCATAAATGTGACAACAAACTTTGCGTGAGGCCAGATCATCTTTTCTTAGGCACACGTAGTGATAATATGCAAGACGCCTCGAAAAAGGGACGCTTGCCACAACAAAGTGGTGAATTCTCAGGGAGACATCGACTGACAAATGAAATCGTCTCTGCCATCAGGTGTAGATATGATGAAGGGTTGAGCATCAGAGAAATAGCCGACCAGTTTGGACTCAAAAATTCCCATGTTTGTAATATAGTGAATGGGAAACGTTGGCCTCATCTGCCTCTAGGCAAGCGCCATAATGTAAACAGCGCGGGAGAGAAGAGAAAGAAGCTTCTCCTGTCGACAATCAAGCCGAGTGGTTCTAATCTTGAGGATTTATTCACAACATTGCGGGATGTCTACCCTGATAGGACCAGACTAAGACAAGAGCTTTGGCGTGCGAAGAGAGATGGACTCCTTTCAAGTTATGAAGGAGTCTATTCGTTGAATCCCAACGCTGCCAAAGTCCACATCATAGACGAGAAGATGCTGGCGCGTTTGAAAGGAGCGTCCTAAACATGCAGGAGACAATCGACCAGTATTTCCTCTCAGACGAGGAGAGAGTGCTCGCAGAGGAGGAGAGAATACTCGCGTATTTGAGGCAAAATGAGAGACATCGCATCAGTTTTGAATTGAAGTTAAGCGACTCGGGTGAGACGATCAGAGGCTTCTTCGGTCTCCGTGACGACAAGGCCCTATCTGCGCTCAAGAAAAAAAGGCTCATCGTTGTTAGGCACAAGCTCCTCGCACCTGATGGAAACACGTTCAGGGCTACCGTGAAGCTGACTGAGAAGTTTGCGAAGACTTTGATGGTGGAGATTTTGGCATGAGCGCAACAAGCAACTCAGCTCTAACTCGACCTCTCTTGTTGAGGAATGTAAACAAAGTGGGCGACAAGAGGAAGAGGCTTCTACTTTCTGTAATCTCGCTGAGCGATTGTAATATGGATGATCTATTCCTGGAATTACAGGATGTCTATGGTGATAGAACCAGGTTGAGACAAGAACTATGGCGTGCGAAGAGAGACGGCCTGGTTTCGAACGACTTTGGCGTCTATTCTCTGAATGTAAGCGCGGTGAAGTTTTGCTCGTTTGTTTCAAGAGAAATCAAACATGCCTTGGAGACGGCAGGTTACATCCATTCCACTGACACTACTACTACTCATGAAGAAGGAGAGACCACTTCTAACCAAGAACTGATCAAGCATGATCCTGTAGAGATAGAGGTACCAGATCGAAGATCCTCTAACAATAGATCAACAATACATCAAAGATCCTCTACAGATGAGCTACATGAAAGCGTCAATGGAACAAGTTTAGGGCAAATAGAGCACAATCCTGTGCTTGATCCAATGAAAACAGGGCCTCCCCCTCCGGAGATTTTCAGTAGTAGTGTAGCAAGCAAATGGATTCCCAAGTCTGCATCAGAGAGGACACAGATCACGATGGCAGGATGGATGAAGAAGGACAATCCAAGCCTGGAGACGCGGGAGATAATGGCGTATTTTGTAGGAATCTACATGAAAAGCGGATCAACTATGATTTCATTCAACGAAGACAGGGACCTTGCGGCAAAATTCAATCTTCAAGTCACTCCTGCTTTTCGTGACGCGTGGGCACAACTTACCACTGAATCGAGATCTCTCTACGTCAAACCTGTGAGGGATAGAATCACAGGTATGCAGAATGCTGGCATCACGCGAGAATTCCTGTCAAGTATGCACCAAGACTGGATCGAGTTTCAAAAGGCGAATTATGAATGACTGAGCAAGTTGATGCAGAAAAGACAGACTCGCTTCATGTTGACGAGATAGTCCAGTTTTTCAAGACATTCAAAGACGAGAAAGGCGAATACAAGTATCGCAAGCGCATAGAGGGAATGCCAGGTTCTAACGAATATTCACTCATTATGGATTATCTTGATCTGGTGAGGTCAGACAATGACTTTGCGATTAGACTTGTCCAAACACCTCACCTTACCTTTCCGATTCTCGACATGGCCTTACATGAGGTGCTCTCGCTCACCGACAGGAGATTTGCTGATGAGAATAAGAAATCAATCCATGTTCGGGTTAGCGAGCTCCTTGATTACTCTCCTCTCGGAAGCATCACCAAGAGCATAAACAAGATGGTGACAGTGCAGGGCCTGGTGACAAGGGCTTCGGTCCCGCTGCCAATGGTTGTAGAAGGAGTTTGGTACTGCAGTGAAGAACACAAGAATGTAATGGACCGTCCAGGCAAGCCGAAATCTTGCATCATAGAGGGATGCGAGGCGCTAAACTTCTTCTTCAGTAAAGAACAGTCAACATTCGGCAAGTTCCAGATACTCAAGATTCAGGAGAGCAATGAAGACCTGCCTTCTGCGAAGATGCCTGAGGCTTTCGACATCAGGCTTGAGGATGACATGGTTGGGAAGGCAAAGCCAGGGGATACGGTGAAGGCGACTGGAATTGTCAGCGTTGAATTTCTCACCGGAAAGCAGGACACACGCCTCTTGCAATATCAAATCCAGGTCAATTACATTGAACCTCTGGGAAAGTCTCCAGAAGACATCGTAATAACCGAGGAAGAGCGAGATGCGATAAAGACCTTCGCAGCCCAACCCAACGCATACCAAAGGCTCATTGCTTCGATAGCTCCTGCGATAGAAGGAGAGGAACTCGCAAAGGAATGCGCTCTTCTTCTCTCGATTGGTTCCTATCCTGTAAGTTTCAATGATGGAACGGCTATCCGGGGAACAATCAACGCTCTAATCTGCGGGGACCCTGGATTGGCAAAGAGTCAGCTTCTCGGCTTCATGGCGAAGGTAGCTCCGCGAGGAATTTACTCAAATGCAAGAGCTTCAAGCGCGGCAGGACTTACCGCCGCCGTGGTGAAAGAGAAAAATGGGATGCTCTACCTGGAGCCAGGAGTCGTTGTTCTCGCAGATCAGGGCATCGCGTGTGTAGACGAATTTTTACAGATGTCAAGAGAGGACGCTGCGGCGCTCCATGAAGCGATGGAGCAGGGCACCGTCTCAATCAGCAAGGCGGGGTTCGTCTCAAGACTCAACGCCAGAACAAGCATCCTGGCAGCGGCAAACCCCTTGATGGGAAAATACGATCCATACAAGAGCATTCTTGAGAATTTAGAGGGTTTCGCGATTCCACTCTTGACAAGATTCGACATGATCCTAATCGCAAGAGATGAGATTAACCCCGAAAGGGATGAGAGGATAGGTCGAAGGGTCGTTACCCAGGTGAGGAAGGGAGATTATCAGCAGGCCCCGCCTCTCTCCTTTGAACTCCTGAGAAAGTACATCGTGTACGCAAAGTCAATCAGGCCTGAGCTTACTGATGAAGTGGCCGAATTAATAGTCAAAAAATACGGAGAGATGAGGAGGCAGTTCTCTGGAGAGCAGACCGTTCCGATCACTCCAAGGTGGCTTGAGAGCCTGATCAGGATTTCCATTGCGAGAGCAAGAGCCCTTCTGCACACACGTGTCACTGTCGATGATGTGATTCAAGCCATAAACATGCTTGACAAGACGCTCAAAACTGCTGCAATAGACCCGAACACCAAGAAAGTGGACTTTGGACTATACGAGGGCAAACCCGCATCGGAAAGGTCGTTGCTCGAATTAGGCTTGGCGACTTTCAAGCAACTCTCCGGTCAGGAGAGAACAGCGGTTAGCGAGGCTGACTTCTTGGACGCGCTTGTGAAGACTGGCAAGTTTGATGATGTCCAAGCCGACAAGATGTTGAAGACACTTTACCGCAGCGGGCAGATCTACGAAACAAAGCCGCACTACTACAGATCTATCCTGTGATTTTGGAGGCGTTTGACAGATTTTGGTTTCGCGTAAAGATGAATTTTTCGAGCAGAAGACACCTGCACACGATGCCCTACAACTATACGTCAAAGCGCATCTCAATAATTTGGTCCTTGCTTACTATCAGAAGTACTATATTGACAAACTGTTCGTTGAGACTGGCGAGCTGGTGCCTGACGCAACAATCAAATCAGAGGTGTCGATCCAAGAACCATATAAGAAGCATATCGTTGTTGATGCCTTGATTAGGCCCACATTTACCCATTCGAAATTGGCTAAATGGTTTGTTGATTATTATCTTGGATCCATTGATAACAATAACGATTCCTTTAGGAAAATCAGTGACGGGGATTGGGAGTTCCTTAATTATCATCTTAAGAAGTTTCTGTCGGCCGAAGGTCTCAAAAACATCTATATGAAAACGACTTGTGTAGATCATGCCTCATCATTAGCCATATTCGACCTATCGAAGGAGATTCAACAGGCAAAAAGGATTCAGGGATACTTGCTCGGATTAAACAAGGCAGTCACAATCTATGGTGGCTCCAAGGATCCTCTCAAACAGCAGTACCATCGTAGTATCATAAGACTCTGTTTACGTCTGCATAGTCTTTCAAAAGATGTTCTTTGGGCAGCCGTATGCGAACGCCAGCTTTACCTCAAAGAAGGTTGCAGAGTGCAACCACACAAGACAATATTGCTTGAACTGAAACCGAGGATATTCTCCTTTGGAGATGTTCTCAGGCAGATTCATGAATACGAGTCCATAGTGCGACCCGATGCAATGCCACTGCTCGTAACACCTGATTGCAGGTTTGACAAGGACTTTCAATCAGAGGGAATAGCTGTATTGCATGTTCACGGCAAAAAACTAGAGGCATTCGCCGCTGAGCGAAACATAGCAGTTCGAGAACATGATTTCGATTCCACGCCCAGTGAGCAAATGAGTCATGTTGGGGAACCGAGTAGCAAGGAGAATCGGTTGCAAACTATGTTGGGTTGAAAAACCAGGGAGTGATTTTCACAATTTGAAACAACGATTCAAGAAACATCATGTGGTCTGGGGAAAGGATGGAATGATCACATGCTCCTGTGGCTTCGAGACGGAATACTCTGAAGACTACAATAAAATGGCAGCGTGGCGGAATCACATCAATGAGTCGAAATAAACTAATGAAACAACGCTGCCTAATAGAGAAAGAAACTGGAGTATGTTCCCAGAGTTCGGGTCCGGGGAGCCTGCGCTGCCGCTGCCACGAGCAGCGAATGCACGCGAGCATGTGGCACAAATGTTTCCGCTGCGGGAGGTTGTTTTGAAAAATGAAATTACATCAACCAATCTATGTTGCCTTCGACCCAGATTCAGACATGCCGATAGAGAATGTTTGCCAGCTCATGCAAGATAATGGCTTTCACGTTCACACAAGCAGAGAAGAAGCAGACCAATGCGAAAAGGAAAGGGAAGACTGAATTGGAAATCAATGAAACTCTCGTCAAGGCGATCATCGAGGAAACTCTTGAACGCAGGGTTTCAGAAACAGAATTTCGTGACTTCATCTCATATCTGGAGGATGATGTTGAAGAGTGGATCAAGCAGAATGTAGAGGCGTACAAAGACATCTGGGCTGGGGAGATTCCACAATGAGGGAAATTATTGCAGTTGACTTGTTTTGTGTTCCAGCTGGACACATCCTTCTCGGAGAGAATTCAGACATATCACAGACCAGAGAAGGTCAAAAAACATTTTCTTCGTCTGGGCATCCTGTTGCCATATTGAAGCATTTTGAGAGAAATTATGAAGGACCACTTATTGAAATAAAAGCAGTAGGTTGCCTACCATTCAAGACGACCCCAAATCACCCAATCTTAATCGCGACCTACACCGATCGTAACCATACAAAACCCACACATCCTCCAAATCTTGTGAATTGGGTCGATGCAGGAAATCTAGGTACACTTGAGAACACAAGACGAGTGAGGCCTTGTCTTGTTTTCCCCAAACTGAAACACATAGCAGAAGTCCCAGAATTTCCACTGAAATATCTGGGGCCACCACCAAAGCGATACGGCAAAGTAACCCTCAAGTTAACCCCAGACCTCGCAGAACTTTTCGGGTTGTACATTGCTGAGGGTCATACAAACGACGCTGTCAATCTAACATTCAATTCAAACGAGACAGAACTGATCGCAAGAGCAAAAGAGCTAGTTGAAAAGACACTGCCATACAAAGTGGGTTTTCTACAAGCTCCACAATACCATACAACTCGACTGATATTCGGTGGGTCCGCCCTTGCAAGATTCTTCAGAGAGCAATTTGGTCCAAAAGCAATTAGAAAGAGGATTCCAGATTGGCTCCTTTATGCTGAAAATAATATACTTGTTCGCACATTACTCGGGATCTGGGAAGGTGACGGCGTACACAATCCCAAGCCAAATAGTCATTCTAACCCGAAAGGAACTTTTAGAATCAAAACCAGTTCGAAACTATTAGCATTGCAAATTCAACAGGCCTTTTCAAAATTTGGGCTCTTTATTTATCTGAGTGAAACTAGGAGAGAAGGCCATGTAAACTTAATCCATGGTCATCTTTCTTTGGAACACAACTGCTATGAATTACAGATAAACAATTCGGATGTTGTATCTTTCCTTCAAGGCAAAATAACATCAATAGCACGCCCAATTCTCTCTCATTTTGCAGAAGATGAGTCAAACTTCTATCTTCCATTGAAAAGATTGCAGAAGTCGAACTTTTCTGGGTCGGTCTATAATGTCAGCACAGGATCTTCGGATTTCCTGGTTTCAAATCTAGTAGTTCATAATTGCGGAGCTGGTGGAACAAGTCAGGGTCTGATTTTAGCAGCACAATCACTTGGGAAGAAAGTTGATCTTACAGCCGTGAACCATTGGAAGAAAGCAGTGGAGACCCACGCCGCCAACAATCCCTGGGCGAAGCACCTCTGTATGGATGTGCAGTTCGTGGACCCGAGGAACGTCGTCCCCGGGGGGCACCTGGACATTTTGGTCGCCAGTCCTTCTTGCATTTTCTACTCAAGGGCTGCAGGTGGTAGGCCTCACCTCAATCAGAAGCGCTCATCCCCCTGGGATTTGTTGAACTGGCTTGAGCTTCTAGACGTGGACTCTGTTCTGATAGAAAATGTTCCAGAATTGAAAAACTGGTCGCCTCTTGACAAGAAAGGATATCCCATTGCATCGCGGAAAGGCACTATTTACAAAGCATGGATTGAAGCCATCAAGACTCTCGGCTACAAGGTCGAGGACCGCATTCTAAACGCGGCGGACTATGGAGCTCCGACTTCTCGCAAGCGCCTCTTCATCCTTGCCAAGAAGCGAGGGGTCATACACTGGCCAGAACCCACTCATAATCGCGACGCATTTGGCAAGCGAAAATGGCGTGCTGCGCGTGAAATAATAGACTGGTCAATCAAGGGACAGAGCATCTTCACCAGGAAGAAACCCCTCTCCCCAAACACAATGCGGAGAATAATCGCAGGCCTGAAGCGTTTTGGGAGCCAGGAGCTCCAACCTTTCATCGTCCTGATGGAACATGGAGGTGGGTTGAAAGACATCGAGGAACCACTCCCCACTATCACTACTGCAAAGGGTGGCTCGATGGCACTCGTCGATCCATTCATCCTGAGCCAGGCGAGCGGTGGGGCTCCCAGGTCAGTCGAGGACCCGATGCCCACTATTCCAACCGGAGGAGCGCACAGTCTCACTGAAGCGTTCATAGTCCAGTACCACGGAATCACCAAGGGCGAAAAAGAAGGAGCACGTGTTTTATCACTAGAAAAGCCGATCGCAACTATTGACACATCAAACCGCTACGCAGTTGCGCAGCCGTTCATCCTGCCAGTCGAAGGATTCTTCAGACAGAATGCCCCTAAGGTTGTGGATGAACCATTAGGCACAATCACCCAGCGTGGAGGGGGCAGCTTGGTCGAATCATGTTTGATTCAATACAACGGGGCAAGCCAGCCTCAGAGCATTGACGAACCCCTACCAACAATCTCAACGAAGAGTCGTTTCGGATTGGTTCAACCTCAAATTAATGGCCGCTTACTGGACATCCGGTTCAGGATGCTGCAACCTCAGGAACTCGCCGGGGCAATGGGCTTTCCTCCAGATTACAAATTTGCCGGAACGAAAAGCGATATCATCCGCATGGTGGGCAACGCCGTACAGGTAGATGTAGCCAAGGCACTTTGTTCGAGTCTTCTCGGAGGAACATAAATTGAGTCTCAGGCTTCTCAGCGAAGGATACGCAGTCTCGGGGTTCCGATGCGAGTTCTGCGGGCGAGACGCCGACCTTCATACACCAGAGAGTTATTGCAGGCTCTACTCTGCTGGCGAGTCTAGAACCAAGGTCTACATCTGCCGAAAGTGTGTGGAAGGAAAGTAGATTTGGCCAAGTTAACTCATTGCCAGTTTTGCGGGCAGCACCTTTGGTGTCAGTTCTACCCTGCGTGGGGTCTCTGGCTTTGCGAGGCTTGCGCCAGCACGAATGATGTGATGCACAAGGCGGATATTCGGAGATTGAAATAACTTTGGCGGAGATGAGAAGGACTTAGGAATTACTTCAATAGCTTGGACTGACAGAACCAGAAATCTCGTCTACGGGTGTTTGAAAGTAGACGTGGATCTCGAGACAGGCGCCTGCAAAAATTGCTATATTTTTCGTGGATTGCCACGATATGGCGTCGACCCAAACATCCTGACCTATCTCTCAATCGAGAACGCGGTCAAGGAGTTGAAGAAGTGGTCGAAGGACCCAAGCATAAAGAAGATCTTCCTCAACAACTATTCCGACACTTTCCATGAGGATATCCCATTCGAAACCATAGAAACATGGCATCGAGAAGTCATCGAGGCCTTCCCTAACTTCGAGTTTCAGCTTCTGACAAAGAGGATAGGCCGCGCCATGATGTTCTACAAGACAAGGCCTGTTCCGCGAAACGTCTGGATGGGCACAACGATTGGCGCTCCTGACAAACTCTGGCGAATCAAACAACTTCAACAGATCAACGCGAAAGTGAGGTGGCTTTCCTGCGAGCCACTGCTTGGCGACCTCGTTTATGGGAATCCAGAGATGGCTTTAGACTTGAGAGGAA
>VFSW01000762.1_pt1 | contig 47808 bp, 43 predicted proteins | sample 5358111 | NCBI WGS metagenome assembly VFSW01 (sample SAMN11554181, study PRJNA540505) | mine drainage metagenome | isolation source: sediment from site ElyBrook_90M | place: USA: Ely Copper Mine, Vershire, VT | collected 2017 | reverse complement strand
GTGGCTGCCTATGCCGGCATCGGCTGTGTGCGTCCGCAAATACACGTCGGCGGCCCCGGCCCTACCTTCGGTCCTTTCGCCCGGGGATTCGGGTCGCGTTTGTGCGTGCGCGAGTACACGTGGAGCCCGAAACGGGCCGCCTCGCCTCTCCCTGCGGTCTGGTGCGTGACCGGCGGCCCCGCGGAGCGCGGAAATCGCGACGTGGGACGCCGTTTGAGGGCAAATCGGCGCCGTCGTGTAGCTGCCGGCGCACACCGCGAGCCCCGGGCCGACGCGGACGGAGCCCCGTGGCTCGTCGCCCGACCCGCGTGCCGGCGCGGCTCCGTAGTTCAGTGAGTCGCCGACTCTCGGGCAAGTCTCCGCAGGACCGCCGGCAGGATGCCGCCCTGCCGGTAGTAGTCGAGCTCGATGGCGCCGTCGAGCCGGACGGTGACCTGGAACCGCCTGTCGCCGTCGCCTCCGGCCGCGCCGGTCGGGCCGTCGCTTCGCGCCATTACCCGAACCTTCGACCTGGGCGCGGGTCCGCCTGCCGGCAGCTCGATCGTGTAGGCCTCGCGGCCGGTCAGGCCGAGCGAAGCGGCGTTCTGCCCCGGCAGGAACTGAAGCGGCAGGATGCCCATGCCCACCAGGTTGGAGCGGTGGATCCGCTCGAAGCTCTCGGCGATGACCGCCCGGACGCCGAGCAGCCGCGGACCCTTGGCCGCCCAATCGCGCGACGAACCCGAGCCGTACTCCTTGCCGGCGATGACGATCAGCGGCACGCCGTCGGCGCGGTAGCGCTCCGACGCCTCGAAGATGGTCGTCGCCTCGCCGTCGGGGAGATGAACCGTGAATGGCCCTTCCTTGTCCGCGAGCGCGTTCCGAAGCCGGATGTTGCCGAACGTGCCGCGCATCATGACTTCGTGGTGGCCGCGCCGCGCTCCGTACGAGTTGAAGTCGACCGGCGCCACTCCGTGCTCGATCAGCCACTTGCCGGCGGGGGACCATGCCGGAATCGAACCGGCCGGGGAAATGTGGTCCGTGGTCACCGAATCGCCCAGGACCGCCAGAACCCGGGCGCCGGCGATCGGCGCCGATGCCTCGGGATCCGGTTCAGCCGAGAGCCCGACGAAGAACGGCGGCAGGGCGACGTACGTGGACGTGTCATCCCAGCGGTACCGATCGCCCGTCGGGATGTCGAGCGACTTCCACTCCGTCCCGCCTTCGAACACGGACGCGTAGGCGGCCCGGAAGAGCTCGCCGTTGACGGCCGATCCGACGGTCCGGCGAACCTCGGCGGCGGACGGCCAGATGTCGGAGAGCATCACCGGGCGGCCATCGGAGCCCATGCCGAGCGGCTGAGAGGTCAGGTCTATGTCCACGGTTCCGGCGAGCGCGAACGCGACCACGAGCGGCGGCGACGCCAGGTAGCTCGCCTTGACGAGCGGGTGGATGCGGCCCTCGAAGTTGCGATTGCCAGAGAGCACAGCTGCCACCGCGAGATCGTTGGCCTCGACGGCTCTGGCAATGGGCTCGTCGAGCGGCCCGCTGTTGCCGATACAGGTTGTGCAGCCGTAGCCGGCCAGCGCGAAACCGAGCTTTTCGAGGGGCTCGAGAAGGCCGGCGCCACGGAGATACTCGGTGACGGCGCGAGAGCCCGGAGCCAGGCTCGTCTTCACGGTCGGCGGGACGGCGAGGCCCCGCGCCACGGCGTTTCGGGCGAGCAGACCGGCCGCGACCATCACAGTGGGGTTGGAGGTGTTGGTGCAGCTCGTGATCGCGGCGATGGCGACCGAGCCCGACGAGAGGCCGACCGTTCGACCGCCCGCCTCCACCTTGACCGACGGATAGCTCGCCGCGGCCACGCTGCCAGCCCTGGCGGCGGAATCGCCGCTGCCGGCGCCTGTCGCCGCCTGCGTCGCGGGCGGATATGCCGCCTCGAAATTGGCCGCCAGGTTCTTGAGGGCCACCCGGTCCTGCGGCCGGCGCGGACCCGCCAGAGACGGCTCGACGGAGCTCAGGTCCAGGGTCAGGAGCGCGTCGAATTCGGGCGTGACGCCGGGCAGTCTCCACAGGCTGTTCGCCTTCGCGTATTTCTCGACGAGAGAAATGTGCTCGGCGGAGCGGCCGGTCAGGCGCATGTAGGCCAGGGTCTCGTCGTCGATCGGGAAGAGCGTGGCCGTCGCGCCGAACTCGGGCGACATGTTGGAGATCGTGGCGCGGTCCGCCAGCGCGAGACCCGCGAGCCCGTCGCCGGTGAACTCCACGAACGAGCCCACGACGCCGTAGGAGCGGAGCATCTGGGTCACGACCAGGACCAGGTCCGTGGCCGTGGATCCTTCCGGGAGCTCGCCGGACAGCCGGACGCCCACGACCCGCGGGAGTGGCTGGTAAAGCGGCTGGCCGAGCAGCACAGCCTCGGCCTCGATGCCGCCGACGCCGTAGCCGAGCACGCCGAGGCCGTTGATCATCGTCGTGTGGGAGTCCGTCCCGACGAGCGTGTCCGGGAAGACGACCTCCGCGCCGTCCGCCCTGCGCCGCCGGGTAACCACGTCGGCGAGGTACTCGAGGTTGACCTGGTGGACGATGCCCGTCCCCGGCGGGACCACGCGCAGGTCGCGGAAGGCGGTCTGGGCCCAGCGCAGGAGCTTGTACCGCTCGCCGTTGCGCTGGTACTCGCGCTCCACGTTGAAGGCGAAGGCACCCGGGGTGCCGTAGCGGTCGACCTGCACGGAGTGGTCTATGACCAGGTCCGCGGGCACGAGCGGGTTGACCCGCGAGGGATCGCCGCCCAGCTCCGCCATTGCGTCGCGCATCGCCGCCAGGTCCACCACGGCGGGCACGCCGGTGAAGTCCTGGAGGATCACCCGCGCCGGCAGGAATGGGATCTCCACGGAGTCCGTCGCCGCCGCGGAGTTCTCGCTCGAAACGGGATCCGATGCGGGCGTCTCAGCGGCCCCGGCGGCGTCGAGATCGGCCGATCCCGGCGCTCGCCCCGCAAGCTCCGACGCGCCCGGCTTCCAGGCCGCCAGGGCCGCCACCTCCTCGTCCCGGACCAGGCCGCTCTCGGCGTTCCGGACCGCGTTCTCGAGCAGGATCTTGACCGTGCCGGGCAGGCGGTCGAGGGCGAGCGCGGGCTTCGCGCGGCCGCCGAGCCCGGCGAGTGAGTAGTAATCGGGCAAACCGGAACCCAACGAGGCCCGGACCCCAAAGCGATCGCTGGCAGCCACCTGGCCACTCCTTTGGCGAACACCGGCCGGCAGCCCCGAGTCTGGCGGCGAGGCCTGGATCGATGGGCTGGCGACCTATCTGGGTCCCGATCGGAGGAGCGCCTCTACGTCGGGTAAACTCGAACCCCCGGCAGCGGCTGCGGCTCGCGCTTTGCGCTACATCGGCAGGCCACCGTGGGCCGTGGCGAAGCATACCGCCAGTTCGCGGACAGGGAGGGAAGTCACGTGAAGCCGTGGCGCGACGATGCGAGCAGTGGGTCCGGTTGGGGCCGCGAGCGGCCCTCCCTCACTCGAATCGGCGACGAGGCCGCAGCGTCCGCTCTATCCGCCGCGCAGATCCGCGAGGCGGCCGGCCCACCCAGCGTCGGAATCGTGGGGGCCGGAGCCGTGGGCACCGCGCTCGGTGCCGCGATCCACAGAGCGGGCTGGCCGGTCAAGGCCGTCGCGAGCCGCGACGCGGGCCGCCGCGACCGGTTCCTGAGCCTCGTCCCGGGCGCCCGCGCCTTCATCGACCCCCTCGCCGTCGTCGACGAAGTCGAGCTGGTGATCCTGGCCGTCCCGGACGACGCCATCGCCGCGGTCGTGGAGCCGCTCCGCCTCTACGGCGGTCAGGCCATGGTCCACACGAGCGGCCTCCTCGGGTCGGAGGTTCTCGATTCCGCGCGCGCCGCGGGCAGCCAGATCGGCGCGTTCCACCCGCTCGCGTCCTTCACCGCCGACGTGGAACGATCCGTGGCCGGCCTCGCCGGCGCCACCATCGCGGTCGAGGGCGATGAGCGGCTCGTCGGGCTGCTCGCCGACCTGGCCGAGGCCATCGGAGGCGTTCCCGTCCGGCTGCCGGCCGGCAGCAAACCCGCCTATCACGCGGCCGCCGTCCTCGCCTCCGGCGGGCTGATCGCCCTGCTCGACGCCATCGCAAGACTGGGACGCACCGCCGGCATAGACGAACGCGGCAGCCTCGCCATCTACGGCCGGCTCATGGAACAGACTCTCGCCAACGCCCGGGCGGGAGGAATCGCCGCGGCCCTGACGGGCCCCATCGTCAGGGGCGACGTGGGAACTCTCAAAGCCCACCTCCACGCCCTGGACGGAATCACGCCGGACGTTCTCGAGCTGTATCTGGCCCTGGCCCGGCGAGAGGTCCGCATCGCCGAGGAGCGGGGCGCGCTGACACCGGAGCAGGTGCGCCAGGTCACTACCGCGCTTGCAAAGGTTGTCTGACCGGGTACGATTGGCCACATGCAGCACACCATCACGGCCAGGTATGTGGCGTGGCCGTCCGCCCGCTTTGTCCGGCCTGCCGGGCGGGAATGGGAACGCCGGCTGGGTCTCCACTCGAGCCTCACTTTCCAGCGAGCCTCGTCGCGGCGCACCGTCCTCGGTCGGCCCCGCGCGCTCAGCGCCGATTGGAGCCCCGCGTCGCCGATCCGAGCTGCAGTTCGCAGCGGCCTCGTGCGGTCGAGGGTCTCGATCCACTGGGCCGGAGCCGGCAACCCTCGAGCGGATCGCCGTTCGAGCCTCGCCCCGGCGTCGTGGCGCGGCTGAGGAACGGAACCGCTACCTCCGCCGGCGGAATAGTTGTCCGCTTCGCCGACTCGATCCCTCAGCTGGTCCTGGGCCGGCACAAGCGCGAGAACGAAGGCGAGACCTGGACCCTGCCGAAGGGCACTCCCGAGCCCGGCGAGACCACGGAAGAGACCGCCCTGCGCGAGGTCCGCGAGGAGACCGGCCTGACGGTCCGGATTGTGTCTCCGCTAGACGACATCGAGTACGCGTTCGTCAGGAACGGAACCCGCATCCACAAGACCGTCCACTACTTCATCATGGAGCCCACGGGCGGCAGACTCGAAGACCACGACCGCGAGTTCGAGGAAGTCCGCTGGATCTCGTTCGGCGAAGCGCCGGCGATGCTCTCGTTCGAGACCGAGCGAGCTCTGGTAGGACTGGCCGCGGCACGCCTGCCTGAAGGAGCTCGCTGAGCGAGGCCGGCGGGGATGGCCCGCCGGCGATACTGTGACTGCGACCACAGACGCCTCGCGGACGCCGGCGGGCGAGATCACGAGACCGTCCGAGAATAGGAGCGGAGGACGCCAGATGGCTCAGTCACTGGGAACCCGCACCAGCCCGCTCGCCGCCGAGCACGAGGCGCTGGGCGCGCGGATGATCGAGTTCGGCGGCTGGCTGATGCCGGTCTCCTACGCGGGGATCCTAGACGAGCATCGGGCCGTCAGGACCCGCGCCGGACTGTTCGACCTCTCGCACATGGGCGAGCTCTTCCTCGAAGGCCCGCAAGCGGCCGAGGCCCTCGGCTACGCCCTGACCACGAACCCGTCGGCCCTGGCCCTGGGCCGGGCCCACTACTCGATGATCTGCTTCCCGACGGGCGGAATCCTCGACGACCTGATCGTCTATCGCCTCGGCCCGGATCGCTTCATGGTCGTGGCCAACGCCTCCAACGCGGCGGCGGTGAGCGACGCCCTGGCCGAGAGAATCGACGGTTTCGAGGTCGTCCTCGACGACCGCTCTCTGGCGACAGGCCTGGTGGCCATCCAGGGACCGCTCGCGGCGGGAATTCTCAAGCCTCACACCGACGTGAACCTCGCCGAGCGGCGCTACTACTCCATTGCCGAAGGCCACGTCGCCGGCGTTCCCGCACTGGTCGCCCGGACCGGCTACACCGGCGAGGACGGGTTCGAGGTATTCGCCGACCACGCCTCCATCGCCACCGTCTGGTCCACGCTCCTCGATGCGGGCAAGAAGGCCGGCCTCGTGCCGGTGGGCCTGGGAGCCCGGGACACGCTCCGCCTCGAGGCGGGCATGCCGCTGTACGGCAACGAGCTCGGGCCGGACACCACACCCTTCGAGGCGGGGCTCGGCCGCGTCGTCAAGTTCGACAAGGAAGGCGATTTCGTCGGCCGGACCGCGCTCGCGAAAGCGGAGGCAGAAGGCCCGCGGAAGATGCTCGTCGGCCTGGTCGTTCGCGGCCGCGGGATCGCCCGCCACGGCTACGACGTTTTCTCCGGGGAGAATCGGATCGGCAAGGTGACGAGCGGAACGCTCTCGCCGACGCTGAATCAGCCGATCGCGATGGCCTACGTGACGCCTTCCTCCACGGAGCCCGGTACGATACTGGAGGTCGGCGTTCGCGATCAGCGCGTGCCCGCGGAGATCGTGCCGCTGCCTTTCTACAAGCGACCCACCTAGTCGGCGGGCGGGCGTGGCTCCAGATGCGAGCCACGCGCGATCGCCGGATCGGTCTTCCGGCAGACTGATCCGCGGCGGGACTGGCCGGCGGTTTGGAGGAGCAAGGCAATGGTGCCCCAGGGTCTGCGCTACACCAAAGAGCACGAGTGGGTGCGCCTCGAGGGCGACGTCGCGACCGTCGGCATCACCGACTACGCCGCCCATGAGCTCGGCGACGTCGTCTTCGTCGAGCTTCCGGAGGTCGGCCGAACGGTCGCCCAGCTGGCCCCCGTGGGCGTGATCGAATCGGTCAAGGCCGTCAGCGACCTGTTCGCCCCCGTCGCCGGCGAAGTGGTCGAGACGAACCCGGATCTGACGTCCAAGCCGGAGTTGCTGAACACGGACCCGTTCGGGGCCGGCTGGATGCTCCGGATCGCCGTCTCCGACAAGGCCCAACTGGACAACCTCCTCGATTCTGCGGGCTACGAGCTCCTGGTCGCGGAGGCCTGACGACATCCGGGGCCGGTCGCATCGATCGGCCACTCGGACGTTCGGCGTCACCTGGCCGCGGTCGGGACGAACCCACGGCCGCACAACTGGAGCTCCACGAACATGGCCTACAGCCCGCACACCTCCGACGATCGAACGCGAATGCTCGAAGCCATCGGTGTCGGCTCCGTCGACGAACTGTTCGCCGACATCCCGGAAAGCCTTCGGGCGCACGGGCTGGAGCTGCCGCCACCGGATACGGAGGTCGAGCTGTCCGAGCGGTTGCGCCGCCTGGCCGGCCTCAACCGCGTGGATCTGGCGAGCTTCCTCGGGGCTGGCGCCTACCGGCACTTCGTCCCGGCCGTCGTGGACCAGCTGCTTCTCCGCGGCGAGTTCTATACCGCCTATACGCCATACCAGCCGGAGATAAGCCAGGGCACCCTGCAGACGATCTACGAGTACCAGTCGATGCTGGCCGAGCTGACGGGCCTGGACGTGGTCTCGGCGTCGCACTACGACGGCGCCACGGCGACCGCCGAGGCGGCGTTGATGGCCTGCCGGGCCACTCGCCGCGAGCGGGTCCTGGTCAGCCCCGCCGTCCACCCGCACTACCGCCAGACGCTCGCGACCTACTTCGCCGGCGGCGGGGTGGTCGCCGACGAGATTCCGCTCATCAGCGAGGGTCCCGCGGTCGGCACCACAGACCTCGCCGCGCTGGAGGCGCTGCTGAACGACAAGGACCGGCCGGTCGCAGGCGTCGTCGTCGCCAACCCAAGCTTCCTCGGACTGCTCGAGCCGATGGCCGAGATCGGCCGCCTCGCCCATGCCGCCGGAGCGTTGTTCGTGGCCGTTATCGAGCCCGTCTCGCTCGCGGTGCTCGCCACGCCGGGCCAGTACGGGGCGGACATCGCGGCGGGCGAGGGCCAGCCGCTCGGAATTCCGCTCTCGTTCGGGGGACCGTACCTGGGCATCCTGGCCTGCAAGGAGCCGCTCGTGCGGCAGATCCCGGGCCGCCTGGTCGGCATGACCACTGACGTGGACGGTCGCCGGGCTTTCGTGATGACGCTCCGCGCCCGAGAGCAGGACATCCGCCGCGAGAAGGCCTCCAGCAACATCTGCACCAACCAGGCGCTGTGCGCCCTCGCTGCCGCGATCTACATCGGCGCCCTGGGCCCGCATGGGCTCCGAGACGTTGCCGCGCTGGGTGCCGCTCGGGCCGCCGAGCTGGAGAAAGCTCTGGTCGCTGCCGGTGCGCCGCGCGTGCACTCGGGCCCGTATCTCAACGAGTTCGCCGTCCGAGTTCCGGACGCCAGGGCCGTCCACAAAGGGCTCCTCGCCCGTGGCATCCTGGCCGGTCTGCCGCTCGGAGACGTTTACCCGCAGGATCGGACGCTGGCCGACGCCCTGCTCGTCTGCGCCACCGAGGTGACCACCGAGGCCGACGTGGCAGCCTTCGCCGCGGCCCTGCGCGCGGAGCTGGCGTCCACGGACGGCACGGGGCCGGCCTCGGCCGCGGCCGCCGCGAGCGCGAAGGGAGCGGACCGATGACCGTCTCCAGAAACAGGCTCGTGCCGACGATCTTCGAGCGGTCCCGGCCCGGCCGCGGCGGCGCGAAGGTGCCGCATCCGGGCAACGCGGTCCTCGACCGCATCCCCGCCGACCAGCTGAGGTCGGAAGGCCCGCGGCTGCCGGAAGTCTCCGAGCCGGAGCTGGTTCGCCACTACGTCAACCTGAGCCAGCTCAACTACGCCGTGGACACGGGCTTCTATCCGCTCGGCTCGTGCACGATGAAGTACAACCCCAAGATCGACGAGTGGGCGGCCCGGCTCGACGGCTTCGCCTCGCTCCATCCCCTGGCCCCGGACGAGCTGGCCCAGGGCACTCTGCAGCTGCTCTGGGAGCTCGAGCAGGCGCTCGCGGAGATCTCCGGGATGAAGGCGGTCACGCTCCAGCCCGCCGCGGGGGCACACGGCGAGCTGACCGGCATTCTGATGGTCCGGGCCTATCACCGGAGCCGCGGCGACCTGGAGCGGACGGAGGTCCTGGTTCCGGATTCGGCCCACGGCACCAACCCGGCGACTGCCTCCATGGCCGGTTTCAAGACCGTCTCGATCCCGTCCGCGCCGGACGGGGGAGTGGACGTCGAGGCGTTCCGCGCCGCCCTGGGCCCGCGCACGGCGGCGGTGATGATCACCAACCCGTCCACGCTCGGGCTCTTCGAAGCGCGGCTCTGCGAGCTGCTCGACGCGGTCCACGAAGCCGGCGCCCTCGCGTACATGGACGGCGCCAACCTGAACGCGGTCATGGGCCGCTTCAAGCCGGGCGAGGCCGGCTTCGACGCGGTCCACATCAACGTCCACAAGACGTTCTCCACTCCCCACGGCGGAGGCGGCCCGGGCGCCGGCCCGGTCGGAGTGGGGGAGCGACTCATGCCGTTCCTGCCCGGCCCGCGCGTCCTCCGCGAGCCCGACGGTCGATTCCGACTCGAGCGGGAGGGCGAGCGGCCCACCAGCATCGGCCGGATGCGAGCCTTCGCCGGCAGCACGGGCGTCCTGGTTCGGGCCTACGCGTACATCCGCGCCCTGGGCGGCTCCGGGCTGTGCGAGGTGAGCGAGGAGGCAGTACTCGCGGCCAACTACCTCAAGAAGAAGCTGACCGGCATCCTCGACGTGCCGTTCGAGCGGGCCTGCATGCACGAGTTCGTCGCCTCGGCCGCGAGCCTCAAGGCCAGGACGGGCATCCGAACCCTGGACGTGGCCAAGAGGCTGATCGACTACGGGTACCACCCGCCCACGATCTACTTCCCGCTCACGGTGGAGGAGGCGATGCTGATCGAGCCGACGGAATCCGAGTCGCTCGAGACGCTCGACGCCTTCGCCGACGCGATGGCCCGGATAGTCGCCGAAGCGGCCGACGACCCGGAGCTGCTCCACGCGGCCCCGCACGACTCGCCGGTTAGGCGCCTGGACGAGACCACGGCGGCCCGACAACCGAACCTGCGCTGGCAGGCGATGACCGGAGCTCAGAACCCCTGTCCCGATTGAGGGCCGCCTCGCCGGCGCCGCACTCACGCTGCCCTCAGGGCGGACCGGCGAGGTTTGACACCCTCTCGCGGGCGTATGCATAGTACGGCCCGGCGAGCCCGTCGCCACCGTCCCGGCGATCAGCACCACTGGAGCCGCGAGCGATTCCCCGTCGAACGGCGCCGGATCGGGCAGAGCACCGTCACCGGCCGGTTGCCAGGAGGCTTACGCATGCGCAGAGGGCCCAGGTTCTTCGTAGGCCTGCTGGCGGCCATCGCGCTCGGTTCGGCCGGCTGCGGTTCCTCCACACCCAGCCCGACGCCGAGCCAGATCCTCCAGACGCCGACCGAGTCTCCAACCCGGACGCCGGCCGGCGTCTCCGCGGAGCCGATTCCGACGGGTCCCCAGATCGCGGACACCACCTACCAGGCGACCACGCCGACGACCACGGGTGGCAAGCTGACGGTGGGTGGCTGGGAGTATCCGGACACGCTGCTGCCGTACTTCGCCAGGTACAGCTACGACCTCCAGCTGTCCAGCGCCATGTTCGACGGCCTTCTCAAGGTGACGCCAAGCCTGCGCTACCTGCCGAACCTGGTGACCAGTGTTCCGACCCTCGCCGACGGCGGCGTGGTCCTCGTCGGCAATGGCATGGACGTGACCTGGGATCTCAAGGAAGGGATGAAATGGTCGGACGGCCAGCCGATCACCTGTGACGACATCAAGGCCACCTGGCAGTGGATCATGGACCCGAAGAACACCGGCCTGGCCAATGGGGTCGCCGGCTGGCAGGACGTCACCGGCGTTGACGGCGGGACAGGCGCCCACTGCGTCATGCATTTCGGCCGGGTCTACGAGGGCTATCTCTCGCTCGTGGATCCGCTGCTGCCCGGCCACTACCTGGCCAAGGTCCCCGTCGCCCAGGCCCGGAGCAAGCTCTACTCGATGGAGGATCTGGCGAGCGGCGTGTACAGCGGCCCGTATCTGCCGGTCACGGCCGTCAGCCATTCCCGGATCACCTTCAAGCCGAATCCCCAGTACGCGAGCATCGCCGGCCACGCGCCCTACCTGGACTCGCTCGAGTGGCGCTACTTCGGCGATTCGGCCGGGCTCATCGGCGGCTACCGGACCGGCAGCGTGGGCATTGCCGAGGATCTCACCGAAGCGGACATCCCCTTGCTTTCGGACGTGCCCGCCCCCGAGGTCGTCATTCGCGACTCGCTCACGTACGAACTGCTCGCGTTCAACAACGCCTCCTTTGCCACGAAGTACGGCACTGATGGGGCGATGATCATCCGGGCTCTCCAGCTCGCGATGGACAGGGAGGCTATCGTTGCCGGTCCGCTCGGCGGCACCGTGTCGGTCCCCGGCAACTTCGTGTCGCCGCTGTCGTGGTTCTACAAGCCCGTCGACGAGCCCACCGCGCCAGACGTGGCCTCGGCGCGGACGCTTCTGGCGAACATGGGCTGGATCGCCGGTTCGGACGGAATCCTGGCCAAGGGCGGGCAGTCTCTGGTATTGGACTTGTGTACGACCAACCGACAGGTTCGCATGGACACCCTCAAGGTCGTCTCCGCCCAGCTCAAAGCCATCGGCGTTGGCTCCAACGTCAAATCACAGCCGGCCTCGACCGTCTTCGGCAGCTGGAGCGGCACCAAGCCCGACGCGGCCTGCAGCCTGGTCCACGGCAACTTCGACGTCGCCGAGTTCTCGTACGTCTCTTCGGTCGATCCGGCGCCGGGGTACACGGCCTACGTTTCGTCGCAGACGCCCGAGAACACCGCCGACCACAACGGCCAGAACCTCACCCGAGTCCAGAGCTCCGTCCTCGACCAGGCCTATCAGACCATCGTCTCGACCGTGGATCTCGAGAAGATCGAGCGGTCCATGGCGAGCGTGCAGGATCTTTACGTGTCGGATCGGAACACGTTCGAGCTTCCCCTGTACTTCCGCAAAGACGTGTGGCTGGTCTCACCGACGCTCCACAACTTCGTCGGCGGGCCCACGTTCTACGGCGGCGCCTGGAACATCGGCGACTGGTGGGTGGGCTGACGCCGTTCGGAGAGAGGCCCAGGAGCCCCGCCGATTCGCCTGCAGGCCAGTCTCCCTGCACGAAAGGGTGGCGACCCATCTCGATGGCGGGGCAGAGCGTCTGTTCACTATTTGACACGCGAAGGGTCTATCCCCATATTGGCGCTAATCCGGCCGGATGTGCCCACCGTCCAAAGGCTCCTCGACGAGGCGGTTCTTGATCACCACGAAATTGGGGGAGCCATCCAAAGCCGGAACTCAGAGGATCCAGGGAGAAGCCCCACGGCCCGAAGGAGGATGCATGCGTAATCGGCTTATCGGCCTACTCGCCGCAGCTGCGATCGTGGCGAGCGCCTGCAGCAGTTCAACCAGCACCCCGAGTGCCACCCCGACACCGGCCGCGACCCCGACGCCCGCGACCACCGCGGTGCCCACGCCGGCCCCGTCGCCGACCGCAGCCGCGCCAGACCTCACCACCACCACCTACAAGCCCGAGCCCGTCGGCAAGACCGGCGGCAAGCTCGTTATGGCCGAGTGGCAGGAGCCGAGCAGCGTTTGGTGGAACGTCTACGACAACTCCGCAACTGACGTCGAGGCCTTCGGCCCGGCGATGTGGCAGCTGTGGAACGTGACCGGGGACATGAAGTTCTACGGCCAGCTGGCCACGAACGTCCCGACCACGGCCAATGGCGGCGTCAAGATGACCAGCTCCGGCGGCATGGACGTCACGATCAACCTGCGGCAGGGTGCCAACTGGTCCGACGGCCAGCCGATCACCTGCGACGACCTGGCCTATGAAGTCACGTGGTTCATGGATCCCGGCCAGGTCGGCAACATCCAGGGCACCAACGGCTGGAGCCTCATCACCGGCGTCGACGGCGGGACGGGCACCAACTGCGTGGCCCACTTCAAGTCGCCGTTCGAGCCGTACCTGACCCTCTGGTCTCCGGTTCTGCCGGCCCACTACCTCAAGACCGTGTCCGTGGCAGACGCTCCGAACAAGCTCTATCAGGCCAAGAACCTGACCGCCGGCGTCTACAGCGGCCCCTACATCCCGACCACCTGGGCGGCTGGCGCCGAGATCGACCTGGTCCCGAACAAGCAGTTCTGGACCACCATCAAGAAGGCGACCGCGCCGTTCGACTCGGTCGTTTTCAAGTACTACGGCAGCTCCGCGGACGAGATCGCCGGGTTCAAGAACGGCGAGTCCGACGTGGCCATGAACTTCAACCACAACGACCTGGCCTCGCTCAACTCGTCCGGCATCCCGGCGGCCCAGATCAACGCGATCAACGGGCCGACCTACGAGCAGAACTCCTGGAACTGGGCCGACCTGACCAAGAAGTTCGGTGCTGATGGCGCCAAGGCGCTCATGACCGCTCTCAAGTACGCCTACGACAAGAACCGCATCATCCAGCAGATCACCGGCAACACGGTCGAGTCCACCTGCAACTTCAACCTGCCGACGACCTGGTGGTACGACAACGTTCCGTGCCCGGCGTTCGACGTTGCCAAGGCCCAGTCCATCCTGAGCACCGCCGGTTTCACCAAGGGCTCCGATGGCATCCTCGTTGCCCCGAACGGCACCAAGGTGGAGCTGCTGGCCTGCACGAGCGCCACGCGGCAGTACCGCATCGACACTCTGACCCTGCTCGCCTCGATGCTGCAGCAGAGCCTCGGCGTCAAGCTCAACGTCACCCCGGTGCCCAGCACTAACGGCGGCATGTTCCCCGGCTGGACACAGGCCTCCGCTGACACCCCATGCAACCTGACCCATGGCAACTTCGACGTTGCCGAGTTCGCCTGGGTCCCCGGCATCGATCCGGTTGGCAACATCTACACGACGTACCTGTCCACCTACGACCCGAGCAACGCGGCCACGGGACACGCGGGCAACAACGAAATCCGCGTCAACATCCCGGCTCTCGATGCCGCCCTCAACGACGCGAATGGCACCGTCGACCTGACCAAGGTCGCGGCCGACATGAAGACCGTCCAGGAGCTCTACGTCAATCCGGAAAACGCCTTCCCCGAGATCCCTCTCTACTTCTGGAAGACGGTTCTCCTGACCGGCAGCAACATGCATAACGTCGTCAACAACCCGACGAACGCGACCAACACCTGGAACATCGAGGATTGGTGGCGATCATAGTCACTGACTCCTGATCGCTCATTCAGTTCAGGGCAAACTGTGCGGGATTGCGGCGCAGTAGCGCAGCAATCCCGCCTATTCGATTGAGACCGTGAATTGACTCGCTATATCGTCCGTCGGCTCCTCGGGGCGATCCCCACACTGTTCATAGTGTCAATCCTGATCTATGCGATCTTGCTGGCAGCGCCAGGGGGGCCGACCGCACGATTCGCTCAGAATCCCCACATAACACCTCAGTCCCTCGCGGCATTCGAGCACCGCTGGGGCCTGGACCAGCCCTGGTACATCCAGTACTGCCGTTGGGTCGGTGTCTGCAATCCGAACGGTCAGGGCTTGGGCGTCTTCGTCAGCGATCACGGGATACCGAATCTGCTTCCCGGGATCATCGGCGGAGGGGACAACGGCGTTCTTCACCTCGACTTCGGGTACTCCAGCACCACCGGAGCGCCCGTATCGGACGTGATAAGTGAGAGGGTGCCGCGCACGGCCATCCTGGCAGGGTGCGCGCTCGTGCTGTGGCTGCTCCTTGCGTTCATCACAGGAATGCTTGCGGCGGTCAGGCGTTACACGAAGATCGACACAGCCATAACGCTCTTCAACTACATCGGCTACTCGTTTCCGACGTTCTGGCTGGGCCTTCTCTTGATCATCATCTTCGTCATGCAACTCGGCTGGTTCCCAGCGGGTGGCATGTGGAATGTGCGTACGGTGCCCATCTTCGGCACCGGGGCGTATTGGTCCTACGCCGCTTCGCAGCCATTAGCCGCGCTCGGAGACCTGGCCTGGCACCTTACCCTGCCGGTCATTACCCTGGTCGCCGTCAGCGTTGCGGGTGACTCGCGTTTCGTCCGGGCCGCGATGATCGACGCCCTGCGCGAGGACTACGTTCGCACGGCGCGCGCCAAGGGCGTGCCCGAGCGTCGAGTCATCTACCGGCACGCGCTTCGGAATGCGCTTCTGCCCGTCGTGACCAACATGGGCCTGGAGTTGCCGTTCCTCTTCACCGGCGCAATCGCCACGGAAACCGTCTTCAGCTGGCCGGGAATGGGCCGTCTCTTCTATGAGGCGACGTCCAACTACGACTACCCGGTGCTCATGGGCATCCTCGTCATCACGGCGGTGCTCGTGATCGGCGCCAACCTGCTGGCGGACATCATCTATGCCGTTGTCGACCCGAGGATCAGCTATGGATGAGTCCACCGCCGCTCCGGAGGTCCGGGTCGTTGAATCGCCGGCCGCGCTCGAGCAGCTGCTGGCCGAACACCCGGACTATGACGTTCAGCTCGAATCTCTGAATCAATGGCAGCTAGCCTGGCGGCGCTTCAAGCGGCACCGAATGGCCATGGTCGGCTCGGCCATGTTCCTGACGATGGTGGCAGTCGGCATCTTCGGGCCGATGATCTGGTCGTACAACTACTACAACGTGCCTTTGCCAGATCAGTTCGTCCACGCCGGTCGCCCACCCATGCTCTCGCCTTTCCACCCATTCGGAGAGACCATGCTTCTCCAGCGTGACGTGTTCACGCTGGTCGTGAATGGGATCCGGCTGTCTCTGCTCATCGGCGTTCTCGCAACCGTGATTGCCACAACGATCGGCACGTTCATCGGCTCGGTCGCGGGCTACTTCGGTGGGTTCCTCGACACGGTTCTCATGCGGATCGTCGATGCCCTTCTTTCACTTCCGCTCCTGTTCCTGATCCTGGTCTTCAGCCGGTTCCTTGGAGCCGGAAGCTGGGTCACGGTGACGCTGATCTTCGCCCTCTTCGGCTGGATGAGCATCGCCAGGCTCGTCCGGAGCGTCGTCTTGAGTCTGCGTGAGGCGGACTGGGTCGATGCGGCTCGGGCCGCCGGCGTCTCGGATATGCGGATCATCTTCCGCCACGTGCTGCCCAACGCCCTCTCGCCAATCATCGTCGCGGCTTCCTTGAGCGTGGCAGGCGTCATCATCGGTGAGGCCTTCGTGAGCTTCCTCGGATACGGCGTCAACCCGTCGACGCCAACGCTGGGCAACATCCTGAGCGGTGCTCAGGACGCACTCACGGAGGGCAACTGGTGGTGGGCCTTCTTCCCCGGAATGGCGATCGTGATCATCGTGATGGGGATCAACTTCATGGGCGACGGTCTCCAGGACGCTCTCGATCCAAGGGCGAAGATATGAAGCAGAAGGCCGATCTGGCCGTCTACCAGGAGGAGACCCCGCGGGTCGGACCTCCAACCGATCCAGACGTTCTGCTGGACGTCCGCAATCTGCAAACCCATTTCCACGTCATGGACGGGACCGTCAAGGCCGTCGACGGGGTGGACTTCTCCCTCAAGCGAGGAGAGACGCTCGGCATCGTGGGCGAATCCGGCTGTGGCAAGAGCGTCACTGCGCTGACGATCATGCAGCTTCTGGACATGCCGCCCGGAGAGATCGTCGGCGGCGAGATCTGGTTCGAGGGTCGCGACCTTCTCACCCTCGCCCCGGAGCAGATCCGCAAGATCCGCGGCGCCGACATGGCGATGATCTTCCAGGAACCGATGACGAGCCTCAATCCTGTGTTCACCATCGGTGACCAGATCTCCGAGGCGATCATCCTGCACCAACACGTCGGCAAGAAAGAAGCAATGACCCGGGCGATCGCCTCGCTTCGTGCAGTCGGCATTAACGCTCCCGAGCGCCGCGTCAAGCAGTATCCACACGAGATGAGCGGTGGCATCCGGCAGCGCGTCATGATCGCCATGGCGCTCTCGTGTAATCCTCAACTCATAATCGCCGACGAACCCACGACGGCCCTCGACGTGACTATCCAGGCCCAGATCCTGGAGCTGATAAAGAAGATCCAGGCCGACTCGGGGGCGGCACTTCTTCTGATCACGCACGACCTCGCGGTCGTCGCTGAGACGGTCCAGAACGTGGCCGTCATGTATGCCGGCCGGGTCGTCGAAGCCGGCCCCGTGGAGGATGTGCTGCTTCGTCCGCAGCATCCCTACACGCTGGGCCTGCTCAACTCGATCCCCGCCCTTCACAAACGCGGCCGCAAGCTGGATGTGATCAAGGGGGTCGTGCCCAACCCGTTCCGGATGCCCCCGGGCTGCAAGTTCGAACCCCGGTGTCCATATGCGTGGGAAGTGTGTCGTCGAAGTGAGCCAGATATGATGGATACGCCCGGTCGCAAGTCGCGATCCCGGTGCTTCCTGCACGCCGCCGAAGGTGCCGCTCGACGGTACGAATTCGAGAAGGCAGCTGTTGCGACCGTGACCGCAGGTCTTCCCGAGGCTCAGGCATGACGCCTCAGACCGAACAGGCCCTGGTCGATTCTGTTCCCGCCGATAGCCCCAACGGTGTGTCCGCCGGCACTCAGCCGGACGTCATGCTGGAGGTCCGGAACCTCAAGACCTACTACCCGATCTACGGCGGCATCTTGCGCCGCCGGATCGGCAGCGTCTTTGCCGTCGACGACGTCAGCCTGACCATCTCGCGCGGCGAGAGGTACGGTCTGGTCGGCGAGTCCGGGTGCGGCAAGACGACGCTGGGGCGGACGATCCTGCGGCTGGAAAAGGCCACAGGGGGATCGGTGACGCTCGATGGGGAGGATCTGCTGGCGATACGGCGGTCGCAGCTCCACCGCATGCGCCGCAAGATGCAGATCATCTTCCAGGATCCGTATGGGTCCCTCAATCCACGCATGCCGGTGAGCGACATCATCGGCGAAGGGCTTATCGCTCAGGCCGATCGCGAGAACGGCTGGTCGAAGCGGGCGGTCCGCGACAAGCGCGTCGGCGACTACCTGGAGGCGGTCGGCCTGCGGCGCGACTACTCGCGCCGCTACCCACATGAGTTCTCGGGCGGCCAGCGACAACGCATCGGCATCGCCCGCGCCCTCTCGCTCGGCCCCGAATTCGTCGTCTGCGACGAACCGGTCTCAGCCCTGGACGTTTCGATCCAGTCGCAGATCCTGAACCTGCTCTCGGATCTGCGGACGCAATTCAACCTGACGTACTTGTTCATCGCCCACAACCTGTCCGTGGTGCAGTATTTCTGTGAGCGGATCGGCGTGATGTACCTGGGTAAGATCGTCGAGGTCGCCGAGACGGACGTGCTGTACGGCAATCCGCTTCATCCCTATTCCGTCGCCTTGCTCTCGGCGATTCCGATCCCGGATCCGCGCCAGCGCAAGAAGCGCCTCGTTCTAAAAGGCGATGTTCCATCACCGGCCAATCCACCTTCGGGCTGCCGGTTCCACACCAGGTGCTGGCTTCGAGAACGGCTCGGAAACCCGGCGGAATGCTCCACCACGGAGCCGCCGCTCCGGACATTCCAAAGCGGTCATCAGGTGGCTTGCCACTTCGCCGAGCAGGTTTCCGCCGACGTGGTTCAGGAGACCGCGGCGAAGCAGGACGTCATCGAGACGGCGGCCGCCGAGCCCGACTGATCGACCTGGCGCTCTGCGTCGGCGAGGCGATTCGCGTCGCTCGTTCGCGCCGTCCGAAGACCGCTCCGCCCGGGCTTCTCGGAGCCCGAGATTGGCCCGGGAATGGCCTGGGAGCGGCGGGAGTGGCTTCCGGCCGGGCAGGTGGTTCGCGGCGGAGCCGCATCTGATTGGTGCGGGGATACCCTGAGCCTCTGGATCAAGGAGTTGCAGTGAAGCGGTTCTTGTCGATCCTGGCCGTTGTGGCGGTCGTGGCCGGAGCGTGCGCAGGCAGCACGGCCACTCTGCCGGCGCATCCGCAGGGACTCAAGACCGGGGGAACGCTGACCGTGGGTATGGTCGGCGACCTCACCTACGCGGACCCGGCTTTGGCCAACGACGTCTCGTCGACATACATCGCCAACGAAGTCGTCCAGGGCCTCGTGGGCCTCGAGCCGGGCACGAACAGCGTCGTCGTCCCGGTCCTGGCCGCCGCGCTGCCCACCGTGAGCGGCAACGGCCTCTCCTATACCTTCAAGCTGCGGACCGGCATCAAGTTCCAGGACGGCACGGATCTCGACGCCGCCGCGGTCAAGTTCAACTACGACCGCTGGAACGCCTTTCCGAAGGGCGACCTCCAGAACGCGGCCCAGGACTTCCGGGCAGTCTTCGGCGGCTTCGGAGCAGCGGGCAACCTCGCCTCGGTGGACGCGCCGGATCCCCAGACCGTCGTCATCAACCTGCGCAAGCCCCAGAGCAACTTCCTGATCAGCCAGGCCAACGTGGCCTTCGGGATACTGAGTCCGACCTCGATCCAGGCCAATGACGGCAACAACCCCAGCCTGGCCAAGAACCCCTATGCCCAGGGTACGGGCGGGGAGGGCAAGGCGATGGTAGGAACCGGGCCGTTCACGTTCAGTGAGCGAGTTCAGGGCGACCACGTGACGCTGGTCCGGAACTCCTCCTACTGGGACACAGCATCGACGCCATATCTCGACGGGATCGTCTTCAAGCCGTTCGCCGACGCCGCAGCGGCAACCGCGGCGTTGCAGAGTGGAGACGTGGACATGATCGACGTCGTGGATCCCGCCGACCTCAAGAGCATGTCCGGCTCCAAGACGGTCACCGTCCTCGATCGCGGTAACTCATGCGACGTGACGCAGCTGGCCATGAACGACGGGGACACGGTCAACGGAGCCACGAACCTGCTGTCCGATGACAACGTCCGCCTCGCCATCGCCTCGGCCGTCAACAAGCAGTCCTACGTGACCGAGATCTACGCCGGCGCCGCTACGATCGCCGAAAACTGGGTTCCCGACGGCGCCCTCTACTACAAGCCGGAATTCCTGCCGGGCTACGACCTGAATCGCGCCAAGGGCTACATGACCGCCGCCGGACTCGGGGCCGCCAAGCCATCGATCGATCTGTGGTATCCGACCGGCGTGGCTTCACCGTCTCTCGTCGACGCCAAAGGGTTGGCCACCGCGGTCGCGGCCGACATCGCCGGAATCGGCATCACCGCCAACCTCAAGCCGGAGGACGCGGCTGCGCTCAGCGCCGACGCAGCGGCCGGGAAGCTGCCGATGTGGATCTCGAGCCAGGCGTGCGTGTGGGATTCGGCGGACTACTTCCTCAATACGGCGTTTTTCCACTACACGCCGGGAACCGCCGGCGCCGCGGGCACCCCGAACATCGAGTTCGCATACGCCAACGACGCGCTCGAATCCACCATGGCAGCCGGACTCTCGGCCACGGATCCGGCCACGATCAAAGCGGCCTGGCAGAAGGCCCAGGACATCGTCGCGGCCGACATGCCCACGGTACCGCTCCTCAACGCCAAGCTGCCGGCTGCTGCCCGCAGCTACGTCCGGGGGTTCGTCGGCTCCGGCAACATGGTCGAGATCCTGACCTCGGTCTGGCTGGACAAGTAGCCCGACGAGCACCGTCATACCGCTGAGGGTCCACACCATTGATAAGCGGCTCTGTCGTTGTTGATAAGGCAATCATGACAACGGAGCCCATCTGGTATAGGGTTTTTACAGTTCTTCACCTTGCGATCCGGTGATTTGCGATAGCCCTTCTCGGAGGAGGTCGCGCCTGCGCTGCCCAGCCTGGCGTCGTTTCGCAATCGGATGGTGATGTGCGCGAAGAAAGGGAGTGGACATGAAACGATTTGCCTCCTTGCTGGCTGTCGCGGCGCTCGTTGCGTCGGCGTGCAGCAGCAGCAGTGCGTCGCCGAGCGCGGGCACTGCCGGCGGCGGCAGCATGGTCGTCGCCCTCGACGGCCCTGCCGTATACGCGGACCCGGCGCTCGTCAGCGACGGCAACTCACTCTATGTCGAGGCGCAGGTCGTTCAGGGTCTGGTCGGCCTGAAGCCCGGCACCATCAGCGACGTCATCCCCGTTCTGGCGTCGGCGCTCCCGACGGTCAGCTCCGACGGCCTGACCTACACCTTCAAGCTGCGGACCGGCGTCAAGTTCCATGACGGCACGGACTTCAACGCCGACGCCGTCGTGTACAACTACAAGCGCTGGCAGAACTTCCCGGCCGGCGACGTCCAGACAGCGGCGTACTACTACGGCGCCGTGTTCGGCGGGTTCGGCGACAAGTCAAACGTCGCGGACGTGAGCGCCCCCGACCAGCAGACCTTCGTCATCAAGCTCAAGGCCCCGCAGTCGAACTTCCTGCTCGCCTCCACCCTCGCCGTCTTCGGCATCGAGAGCCCGACGGCCCTCAAGGCAGGCGACGCGGACAATGCGACCCTGGCCAACAACAAGTACGCCCAGGGCCAGCTCGGTCAGGGCAAGGACATGGTCGGCACCGGGCCGTTCATGTTCAAGGAGTGGGTCGCCAAGGACCACTACACCGTGGTCAAGAACCCCAATTACTGGGATTCGGCGAACGCCGCAAAGCTCGACCAGGTCATCTTCAAGCCCTTCAAGGACTCCACCTCCAAGCTGCAGGCGCTCCAGGCCGGCGGCGCGGACCTGGCGTTCTCGATCTCACCGCTCGACGTCAAGACCGCCAAGGACTCCGGCCTGACCATCATCGACCGGGGCGCGTCCTGCAACCAGCTCAACCTGGCCATGAACCAGAGTGTTGGCGGCACGCCCACGATCTACGCCGACAAGAACGTGCGACTCGCGATCTCCGAGGCAGTCAACAAGTCGAGCTACGTCGCTGCGTTCTACTCCGGCCTCGGCAAGGTCCCGACAGGCTTCATGCCGCCGGCCACACTCGGGTTCAAGGCTGAGACCCTGCCCTCGTACAGCGTCGATCAGGCCAAGGCAGACCTCGCGAAGGCCAACCTGACCGCCGATCAGAAGACCATCGATCTCTACTACCCGTCCAACGTCGTCCGGCCGTACATGCCGGATCCGAAGGGCATCGCCCAGGCCATCGCGTCGGATCTCCAGGCGATTGGCTTCACGGTCAACTTCAAGACCGAGGATTGGGGCACCGGCTATGTCGATGACGCGACCGCCGGCAAGTTCCCGCTCTACCTGTTCGGCTGGACCTGCGACTGGGCCGGCGCGGACAACTTCCTCTACGCCGCGTGGTTCGGCTACCAGAATGGCCAGCCGAATCCGCAGTTCGGGTGGAAGAACGACCAGGCCAACACCCTGATGCTCAAGGCACTCGCGGAGCCCTCCGAGGACGCCGCCAATGCCGACTGGGGTCAGGTCCAGGACCTCCTGGCGCAGGATCTGCCCGTGGTTCCGATCGTCAACTCCACTCCGCCCGGTGCGTACACCTCGAAGGTGCACGGCTTCGTCGGCGCCAGCAACGGTATCGAGTACTTCAATACCGTGACGCTGTCGAAGTAGCATCGGCACCTGGCCTCCCGGCCGGTTGAGCCGGTCGGCCGGCCTGTAACATTCGCGCGTTCGGTCCCCCGGGGTCGACAAACCCCGGGGGGCCACTTTCACCAGGAGTCTTCGTACCACGTGGCAAGGTTCATCGTTCGGCGCGTCATCGCTGCCGTACCGGTGCTGCTCGGGCTCTCGGTACTGCTGTTCATCTTCGTGCGCCTGCTTCCCGGCGGCCCCGCGTCCGCCATCCTGGGGCAGCACGCCACGCCGCAGCGCATCGCCGACGTCAACGAGGCCCTCGGGCTGACAAGGCCGCTGTACGTCCAGTACTTCGAGTACATCGGCCGCCTTCTGCATGGCGATTTCGGGTCGAGCTATGTCGACGGCACGAAGGTGGTCGACGTCTTCCTGCTCAGGTTTCCGTCCACGATCGAGCTGACGATGGGGGCGCTCTTCTTCGCCATCGGGCTGGGCATCCCGCTCGGCCGGATCGCGGCCAGACACAGCAACGGGCTGATCGACGGCATCGTCACCGTGATCTCGCTCTTCGGCATCTCCATCCCGGTCTTCGTGCTCGGCTACACGCTCGCCTTCTTCTTCGGCGTGCAGCTGCACTGGCTACCGACCTTCGGTCTCGCCGATCCGACCCTCGGTGTCCCGGCGGTCACCAACTTCCCGATCATCGACGGCGCCCTCGCTTCGCTGCAGGGCGGCACGACGGCCCCGTTCGTCGATGCGATCGCGCATGTCATCCTGCCGTCCATCGCGCTGGGCTCGATCCCGCTGGCAGTGGTGACCCGTATCACGCGAGCCGCCGTCATCGAGGTGAGCAACGAGGACTACGTCCGAACGGCCCGCGCCAAGGGGCTCACCGAGAAGCGAGTGGACAATCGCCACATCATGCGCAACGCCTGGCTGCCCGTGACCACCGTCATCGGGCTCGAGGCGGGCGCCCTGCTAGCCGGCGCGGTGCTGACCGAGACGGTTTTCAACATCAATGGCGTTGGTTCGTGGGTGGTCGACTCCATCAGAAACCATGATTACGTCGTCGTCCAGTCGCTGGTCCTCATCTTCGCGGTCATCTTCATGGTCGTGAACCTGATCGTGGACATCGGCTATGCCTTCCTGAACCCGCGAATCAGGTACAGCTAGATGACCGCAACCGCAGCCACCCTTGCCGCCACTCCGCGCACCAGCCGTGGGCTCTGGGGCGACGCCCTCCGCCGGCTGATGCGGAACGGCCCGGCGCTGGTCGGCCTCTTCTTCATCGCCGTATTCGTCATGGGCGCGATCCTGGCCCCCATCCTGTCCCCCTACGACCCTACGGTCGGCAAGCTCGCCGACGGGTATCAATCGCCGAGCCTCGCTCACCTCATGGGCACGGACCAGCAGGGTCGTGACGAATTCACGCGGGTCCTCTACGGCGCGCGGATCAGCCTCTCGGTCGGCGTGGTGGCCGTGCTCTTCGGCCTCATCGGCGGAACCATCGTGGGCTCAATCGCGGGCGGCGCGGGTGGCAAGCTGGACGGCCTCCTCATGCGATTCGTGGACGTCATGCTCGCGGTTCCGGGCTTGCTCCTGGCAATCGTCCTCGTGTCGTGGCTCGGCCACGGCGAGCTGCAGATCATGCTGGCCGTCGGCATCTCCTATTCGCCGATGTTCGCGCGTCTGTTGCGAGGGAGCCTCCTGGCGCTGCGCGAGTCCGACTACGTCATCGCCGCCCGCTCCATGGGCGCCTCACCGGTGCGGATCCTCGTCCGGCACATGATGCCCAACGCCCTGACGCCGCTGATCGTCCAGGCCACCCTGTTCGCGGCGACGGCGATCATCGACGTCGCGGGCCTTGGGTTCCTGGGTCTTGGCCCGGGCGATCCGCGCATCGCCGAATGGGGGGAGATGCTGACGGACGCCTCCAGCTACCTGCAGAACTACCCCTACCTGATCTTCTTCCCGGGCGCCGCGATCGTGATAAGCGCCATCGGGTTCAACCTCCTGGGCGACGGGCTGCGCGAGGCTCTCGACCCACGCCTGAAGCGATAGCCAGATGCATCTTCTTTCGGTCAGCGACCTGGTCGTCCGGTTCCGCACGCACGACGGCACCGTCCACGCCGTGAATGGCGTCTCCTTCGACCTGGACGAAGGCGAGACGCTCGGGCTGGTCGGCGAGTCCGGCTGCGGCAAATCCGTCACTAACCTCGCCGTCATGCGCCTGCTCCCCAGGCCGGCGGGCCACATCGAGCGCGGCTCGGCCGTGTTCGAGGGTCAAGACCTTTTCGAGATCGACGAGTCCGCGATGCGCGACATCCGCGGCAAGGACATCGCCATGATCTTCCAGGACCCGATGACCAGCCTGAACCCGGTCCTCCGGATCGAAGAGCAGATGGTCGAGACGATCCGGGCCCATCGGAAGGTGTCGACGAAGGACGCCCGCGAACGTGCGATCGAGCTGCTCGGCATGGTCGGCATTCCGCAGCCCGAGAAGCGGCTGCGCGACTACCCGCACCAATTCAGCGGCGGCATGCGGCAGCGCGTCATGATCGCCATGGCCCTCGCGCTCGAGCCGAAGCTGCTCATAGCAGACGAGCCGACGACCGCCCTCGACGTCACGATCCAGGCCCAGGTTCTGGAGCTCCTCTCCCGGCTCGCCGCCGAGCGCAACACCGCGGTCATCCTGATCACCCACGACCTGGGCGTCGTGGCCGGCATGACCCGGCGCGTAAACGTCATGTACGCGGGGTTCGTGGTCGAGACGGCCGCCACGTCGGACCTGTTCGCCCGGCCGCTCCACCCGTACACGATCGGCCTGCTCCATTCGATGCCCCGCCTCGACGCGGAAGAAGGCGAGCCACTCGTCCCGATCGAGGGTGTCCCGCCGGACCTTCGCCAGGCGCCCGTGGGCTGCCCCTTCGCGCCGCGCTGCGCCTGGGCAATCGACAGGTGCTGGGCCGACATGCCGGCGCTCGGTGCGATGGACGGCGTCGTAGCAATCGAGACCACCGGTGCCAATCCCACTCACCGGGTTGCCTGCTGGAACGTCCCGACTCCGGATGAGGCCAGGCTCGCCCATCCCGACCGGCCGGGCTTCCACGCGGCGCCGGCACCGACCGTCGCGGAGATTGCCCGATGAGCGCATCGACCAACGGCCCCGATAGCCCGGTCGCAGCCGTTGACGCCGGCCGCGGCGTCGCGGCTCAGGCCGACGCCACCGTCCAGGCCGCAGGGGAGGCACGACCGCTCGTGGAGGTCACAGACCTCCGGATGTACTTCCCGATCACGAGCGGTGTCCTCATCGACCGGCACATCGGCGACATCAAGGCCGTGGACGGCGTCAGCTTCTCCATCCGCAAGGGCGAGACCGTGGGCCTGGTCGGGGAGTCGGGCTGCGGCAAGAGCACCGTCGGGCGGACGCTCCTGCGTCTCTACAAGCCCACCGGCGGGAGCATCGTCTTCGACGGCCAGCCGATCACGGACATAGGCGCGGCGCAAATGCGCCCGATCCGGCGCCGCATGCAAATGATCTTCCAGGACCCCTATGCGAGCCTGAACCCCCGAATGACGGCGGCCGGCATCGTGTCCGAGCCGATGGAGATCCACAAATACGGCTCCAAGTCGGAGCGCCGCGAGCGCGTTCGGTATCTCCTCAAGACGGTCGGGCTCAACCCGGACTACGGCGACCGCTACCCGCACGAGTTCAGCGGCGGCCAGCGCCAGCGCATCGGCGTCGCCCGCGCCCTGGCGCTCCATCCGGACCTTATCGTCGCCGACGAGCCGATCAGCGCCCTGGACGTATCGATCCAGGCGCAGATCATCAACCTCCTCGAGCGGCTCCAGGGCGAGTTCGGGCTGACGTACCTGTTCATCGCCCACGACCTGTCTGTGGTGCGGCACATCAGCGACCGGATAGCGGTGATGTACCTGGGCAGGCTCGTCGAGACGGCGCCGTCGCGCGACCTCTACGACAGGCCGATCCACCCGTACACCGTGGCCCTGCTGTCCGCGGTGCCGATCCCGGATCCGGCCATCGAGGCCCGGCGCCGGCGCATCATCCTGACAGGGGACGTGCCCAGCCCGGCGAACCCACCGTCCGGCTGCCACTTCCACACGCGCTGCTGGCTGCGGGCGAGGCTCGGCAACCCGGAGCGATGCGCGGTGGAGGTCCCGGTGCTACGCGACATCGAGAGCGGCCACCAGGTCTCCTGCCACTTCGCCGAAGAGGTCGAGGGGTCCCCGGAGCAGAAGCTTCAGCTCGCCTCGACCGGAACGGCCCCCGCGGCCCGAGGCCCGGTGCCACCGGCCCAGCCCCAGGCATACTGACGCAACACCGCGGTCTCGCCGGGCCCCCGAGCACGGCTCGCCGGGGCGCGGCTAGACTCATCGCGTGAAGCCCATCCGGATCGCCCTCGCACAAATGGCGCCGCGCCTCGGCGTGGTAGAGGACAACCTTGCGCGCCACCTCGCGCTGCTCGACGAAGCCCGCGGCGGCGGCGCGGACCTCGTCGTTTTCCCCGAGCTCGGCCTCACCGGATACCTCATCCAGGATCTCGCGGGCGAGGTCGCGATGCGCCGCGACGACCCGAGGCTGCTCGAGCTCGCGGCGCGCGCGGAAGGATCCGCCGGCGAGCGTCCGATGTCGGCCGTGGTCTCGTTCGTCGAAGAGTCCGACGATCACCGTCTCTTCATCAGCGCCGCGCTGCTCGAGGGTGGAGCGGTCCGGTTCGTCCACCGCAAGCTCTTCCTGCCCACCTACGGGCTCTTCGACGAGCGACGGTTCTTCGCCGCGGGGGACAGCCTGCGGACGGTGGAGTCGCGGCTCGGCGTACGCCTCGGCCTGGCCGTCTGCGAGGACTTCTGGCATCTGTCGGTCCCGGAGACGCTCGCGTTCGACGGCGCCCACGTCCTGATCAACGTTTCCTCGTCGCCGGGCCGCGACCTGGCAGCCATCCACGAGGTGGGCCTGGGGACGGCGGCTTCCTGGCAGACGCTGATCCGGACCTACGCCCAGCTGACGACGAGCTACGTGGTCTTCTGCAACCGCGTGGGCGTGGACGAGACGATCAGCTTCTGGGGCGGCTCGGAGGTCATCTCGCCGAGCGGCGACGCGGTCTTCAGCGCGCCCCTCTTCGACGAGGGTCTGCATTTCGTGGACGTCGACGCGGCCGACGTGCGCCGCGAGCGAGTCAGCCTGCCGCTCCTGCGCGACGAGCGGCCCGAGCTGCACCTGCGCGAGCTGCGGCGAATTCTGGCCGAGCGGACGGGGATGACGATCGACCAGGCCAGCGAGCGCGGCCCCGGAGTCGAGCCGGCGGACGGAGAGACGCGGCGGCGGGCGAAAGCACGAGAGAACCGATGAACCCGCAAGCCGGCCGTCCCACCGACATCCCGGCCGACGGATCGAACGGGCTTTTCGAGCTGCCGGCGGAGCTGGCCATCGACACCGACGTCGCGCGGCGCGTCATCGTCGGCTTCATCCGGAACCAGCTCAGACAGGCCGGCTTCGACCGCGCGCTGGTCGGCCTTTCAGGAGGCATCGACTCGGCGCTGGTCGCCTACCTGGTCGCGGATGCCATCAAACCCGAGCTGCTGCTCTGCGTCTCGATGCCGTATCGAACCTCGTCGCCGGAGTCCGTCGAGCACGCTCGCATGGTCGTGGACCGGCTCGGCTGCTCGAGTGAAGTCGTGGACATCAGCCCCATGGTCGACGGCTACTTCGGAGCCGATGGCGCGGCCGGCGCCGGCGGGCTCGACGCCGCTCCGCTGCGACGCGGCAACTTCATGGCCCGCCAGCGGATGTGCGTGCTGTACGACCGGTCCGTTACCTGGGGCGGCCTTGTGGTCGGGACGGGCAACAAGACCGAGTCGCTGATCGGCTACACGACGCTGTTCGGCGATTCGGCGTGCGCGTTCAACCCGATCGGCGATCTGTACAAGAGCCAGGTGCGCCAGCTCGCCGCGGCCGTTGGCGTGCCGGAGGAGATCATCCGCAAGGCTCCATCGGCGGACCTGTGGCCCGGCCAGACCGACGAATCCGAGGCGGGCTTCACCTACCCGGCACTGGACCGGCTGCTGTTCTGGATGATCGACAAGCGCCGCGACGACGAGGAGCTTCTGGCCATGGGCTTCGACGTTGCGACGGTAGACCGCGTAAAGCGGATGGTTGCGGTCTCGGAGTTCAAGCGCCAGGTGCCGCCGGTCGCGAAGCTGGGCCCAAGGACCACCGGCGTGGACTACCTGTACCCGCGACGGCGGCCCGGATCGGCCAGGCGATGAGCGAGGCGAGGGGATCGAGACCGAGCTCGGCGCGTGCCGGCGACGCTGCCGGCGACGGCCCCGGCGACGATGGCGGCCCGGGCGACGGCTCGGGCGGCGGTGGGGGCCGGCTCTTCGTCGTGTCGACGCCGATCGGCAATCTCGGCGACGTCACCTTTCGGGCAATCGAGACGCTCAAGAGCGTGCCGCTCGTCGCCGCGGAAGACACGAGGCTGACCCGCCGCCTCTTCGCCCGCTACGAGATCGCCACGCGGCTGATCAGCTACCACGCTCAGAGCGGCCGGGGTCGCGAGATCGAGCTGCTGGAGCATCTGCGCTCCGGGCTGGACCTTGCCCTGGTCACCGATGCGGGTACTCCGCTGGTTAGCGACCCGGGCGCCGAGCTGGCGGCGGCCTGGGCCGCGGAGGGCGGCGTCGTCGTCCCGATTCCCGGGGCTTCGGCGGTGCTCGCCGCGCTGGTGGCCGCGGGGCTGGCGGCGCCTCGCTGGACGTTCGAGGGTTTCCTGCCACGCTCTGGCAGGGAACGGCGCGAGCGGCTGGCCCGCATAGCCGCCGACGATCGGGCGTGCGTCCTCTACGAAGGCCCGTCGCGGGTTCCGGCTACGTTGCGCGACCTGGCGGCCTCGTCGGGCGGCGAGCGACGCGCGGCCATTTGCCGCGAGCTGACGAAAATCCATGAAGAGGTCGTGCGCGGGAGTCTCGACGAGCTGGTCGCGGCCGCCGCCTCGAATGCCCTGACCCTCCGCGGCGAGTTCGCGATCGTCCTCGAAGCCAGACTCGCGTCCGCCGGACACGCGCCGGGAGAGACCGCTGCCTCGGCCTCGGCTCCGGATCTCGCCGCGGCTCGCGCGGAAGTGGACCGCCTCGTTACGACCGGCCTCAAGCGAAGCGAAGCCGTCCGCCGGGTGGCCGCGGCCTCCGGCCTTGACCGGCGGGAGCTCTACAGGCCCGGCTGACGGTGAACGTGTCCTGGCCGTCCGCAGATTGCTCGGCCGCGTCGCTCGCGGGCCGTCATCTCGTGCTCGTCTTCTCTCCGTCCCACTTGTCTGGCTGGCGAATGTCCGTCCCGCTATACAATCTGCATACTGAGGTTGCGCTGCGACCTCGTCTCGAGACAGGGAGGCTCGAATGGCCCGTTTGCCGCGAAAGGCAATCGCACTCCTTGCTGTATCTGCGCTAGTCGCAGCAGCTTGCTCCAGTGCCGCCGCCACGGCGTCGCCGACCGCGACCCCGACCCCCGCCGCGACCCCGACACCGGCCGCGACCCCGACACCGGCCACCAGCGCCAGCGCCAGCGCTCCGGCGACGGCGTTCAAGATCGGCGTCGTCACCGACGTCGGCCGCGTGGACGACAAGAACTTCAACCAGTACTCGTACCAGGGCGCCAAGGACGCCGCCGATGCCCTCGGCGCCAGCGTCAGCTATCTCGTCCCGAAGGATGCCACCGAATACGCCTCGGACATCCAGCAGTTCGTCGACCAGAAGACCAACGTCATCGTCACAGTTGGCTTCAACCTGGGCAACGACACGATCAAGGCTGCCAAGGCCAACCCGGACATCTGGTTCGTTGCCGTTGACGTCGCCCCTTGCGTCGACGCCACCGGCGCGCCGGACAGCACCTTCGCCTGCAAGGGCGATGCCGCCACGCTGCTGCCGCATCTGATCGGCATCCAGTTCCAGGAAGACCAGGCCGGATACCTCGCCGGTATGGTCGCGGCAGCCGTGAGCAAGACCGGTGTCATCGGCCAGCTCGGCGGCATCAACAGCAACCCGGCCGTCGTCCGCTACATGCAGGGCTACGAGCTCGGCGCCAAGGCCTACAAGTCGAGCGTCACGGTCGACTCGGGCTTCTTCTCCACCGGTGACATCACCAAGGCCTACGGAGACCCGGTCTTCGGCAAGACCTTCAGCCAGCAGTTCATCAGCCAGAAGAAGGTCGACGTCCTGTTCCAGGTCGCCGGCGCAACCGGCAACGGCGCCCTCGACGCCGCTTGCGCGGCCGGCATCTACGCCATCGGCGTCGACGTCGACCAGTACCAGAGCTACCCGAGCGCGGACAAGTGCATCGTCACGTCTGCCGAGAAGCACCTTGCCAGCGCCGTCAGCCAGACGATCAAGGCGATCAACGCCGGTACCGCCAAGGGCGGCATCAGCAAGTTCAACGCCGCGAACGACGGCATCGGCATCTCGGCGTTCCAGAACACCTCGGTCACCCTCCCCAGCGACCTTCAGGGCAAGCTCGACGCAGCTCTGGCGGCCATGAAGGCCGGCACGCTGACGACCTGCACTGCCCAGTGCGGAACCTGGACCGGCAAGTAGCCCTCAACTAGCGTTAATCTTCGAGCGGGTCGGCCAACGGTCGGCCCGCTCGTCGTATCCGGCAGACCTTGCGCGCGCGCCGCGCGAATCAGGGCGAGGCAGCCATGACACAGGACGGACCCGGCGTTCCCGCACTCGAGATGCGGGGCATGACAAAGCGTTATCCAGGCGTTGTCGCCAACGACCACATCGATCTCGACGTATGCCCCGGTGAGATCCACGCCCTGCTCGGCGAGAACGGGGCAGGCAAGACGACGCTTATGAATGTCCTGTACGGCCTTGCCCGGCCCGACGAGGGCCAGATTCTTCTCGACGGGAAGCCCGTTCAGATCGCCAGCCCGGCCGACGCCATCGCCCGCGGCATCAGCATGGTCCACCAGCACTTCATGCTCGTACCGGTGCTCTCCGTCGCGGACAACGTGATCCTGGGCGCCGAGACGATGGCCAACCCCATCTTCCTCGACCGAAAGCAGGCGCGACGAAAGATCGCCGACCTGGCCGGCCGCTTTGGCTTCGAGCTGGATCCCGAGGCCAAGGTCGCGTCACTGTCGGTGGGGCAGCAGCAGCGGGTGGAGATCCTCAAGGCTCTCTATCGTGAGGCTCGAATCCTGGTCCTCGACGAGCCGACCGCCGTGCTCACTCCTCAGGAGACGGATGAGATCTTCGGCCTTCTGCGACGCCTCGCGGCAGATGGGCGATCGATCGTCTTCATCAGCCACAAGCTTTACGAAGTTCTCGAGATCGCGGATCGGATCACGGTCATCCGGCGCGGCAAGGTGATCGGCGAGCGCCGTCCGGCGGAGACGACCGAAGAGGAGCTGGCCGAGCTGATGGTCGGCCGCGCGGTCGAGCTGACCGCCGACCGCGGGGAGTCGCACGTGGGCCGGCCGATGCTCCAGATCGAGGGGCTGCGAGTCGCCGACGCGCGCCACCGCGAGATCATTCCGGGCCTGTCCCTCGAGGTTCGGGCCGGCGAGATCGTGGGCGTCGCCGGGGTCGCCGGCAACGGCCAGGACGAGCTGGTCGAATCGATCGTCGGGATGCGGACGCCCCAGGGCGGCAAGGTGACGCTCGACGGCCGGGACGTGACCGGCCTGTCGCCGCGCAAGATGAACATGGCGGAAGTTGCCTACGTACCTGGGGACAGGCATCGCTTCGGCCTGATCCTCGCATTCCCCGTCTACGACAACCTCGTGCTGACGGGCTACTACAGCCCTCCTTACTCGAGATCGTTCCTTCGCGACGATCAGGCCATCAAATCCTCGGCGGAGCGCCAGGTGGAGAAGTTCGATATCCGAACCCCGTCCATCAACGTTCCGGCGGCGACGCTGTCGGGGGGCAACCAGCAGAAGGTCATCGTCGCCCGCGAGTTCGACCGGCCGCTCAAGCTGCTCGTTCTGGATCAGCCGACGCGTGGCCTCGACGTGGGCAGCATCGAGTTCATCCACCGCCAGATCATCGCCAAGCGTGACGCCGGCGCGGCCGTTCTCCTGGTCTCGGCGGAGCTCGACGAGGTGATGGAGATGTCGGACCGGATCGCGGTCATGTACCGCGGTCGGATCGTGGCGGAGATGGACGGCCGCACGGCCGACAAGAGCGAAGTCGGGCTGTACATGGCTACCGGTGGCAGGGAAGCTGCGGAGGCGACGGCGTGACCAGACGAGTTATCCAGAGCCTGGCCGAGCCGCTCGCCGCAATCGTCCTGGCGCTCCTCGCCGGCGGAATCATGATCTTCCTGCTGAGCGGGCTCGTTCCGGGCCGCCAACCGTTCGACGCGCGGCTGCCCATCGACGCTTACGGCGCCCTGGTGAGCGGCATCGTGAGCTTCAACGGCTTGACCTCGACGCTGGTCTATTCCACTCCGCTGATCCTGGGCGGCCTGGGCGTGGCGGTCGGCTTCAAGGCCGGGCTGTTCAACATCGGCGGCCGCGGCCAGTTTCTGATGGGGTCGATCGCTTCAGTCGCCGTGATCTCGGCGATCGGCGGCGCGACCGGTCCGTGGATCGCCATCCCACTGGCCCTCCTGGCGGGCGCGCTGGCGGGGGCCCTCGCGGGCTTCATCCCGGGCTTCCTCAAGGCCACCTCGGGCGCGCACGAAGTCGTCACCACGATCATGCTCAACTACATCCTGTTCTACGTCAGCAACTGGGCGATCAAGGGGCCACTCACGCTGCCGCGGGCACCTCAGCCCACGACCCAGGACATCAGCGAGCTGAACGGCGCTCTCTACGTCCTGCCGTTCACCCGCGATCTCCATATCGGTGTCTTCATCGCGCTGCTCGCCGTGCCGATCATCTGGTTCGTGCTCTACAAGACCACCCTCGGCTTCGAGATCCGCTCTGCCGGCGCAAACCCGGACGCGGCCAGGTACGCCGGCATGAAGACGCGGCGCCTGATCGTCCTGACCATGTCGCTGTCGGGCCTCCTGATGGGCCTGGCCGGATCCGTTACCCTGCTCGGCCAGGTCCACCAGACGTCGTTCGGGTACGACACCGGCATCGGCTTCGATGCAATCACGGTCGCGCTCCTGGCAAGCTCGAACCCGATCGGTGTCCTGTTCTCGGGGCTGCTCCTCGGGGCGATGCGAGCCGGTTCGCCGGCGATGCAGAGTCAGGCCGGAGTTCCACCGGACCTGATCAATGCCCTCCAGGCGATCATTCTGCTGTTCCTCATCGTGAACGTGCTCAGACGGGTTCTGGCCCGGCGCCGAGCCGGCACGTCCACCCCTGAACCGGCGGCCTTGACGGCCGGGAAGTACAGCACGGAGTCGGTTCAATGAGCGGCATCCCCGGAGCCCTCGACGCGATCCCGCTGATCGGTTTGGTATTCCAGCTCATGGGCTATCTGATCGAGAACATCAACCCCATCTCGGCCACCACCGTGGCGGTCTCCGTGCCAATCGCCCTCGCGGCCCTGTGCGGCGTCATGTGCGAGCGGTCGGGCGTGGTCAACATCGGCCTCGAAGGCATCATGCTCATCTGCGCGTTCGTCGGCTGGTATGCCTCCGCCCTGGTCGCCGGCGCCCTTGGACCGGAGGCCCCATTCCCGCTGTTCGGCGCGACCCCGGCCCTTCTGATCGGCGTGCTGGCGGCGATCGTGGCAGGCATGCTGGTCTCGCTGCTCCATGCCTGGCTGTCCATCTCCGCGAGGATCGACCAGATCATCGGCGGGACGATCATCAACATCGGTGCGGCCGGGATCACGGGCTACCTCTACACGCTCGTGTCCGGCCAGTCGCTCACCGGAGCCGGGCAGTTCACGCCGCTGGGGGTGCCCCAGGAGGTGGCCACGGTGCCGCTGGTGGGCTGGCTCCTGAACGCCGTTCTGAACCAGGGTCCCATCGGCCTCACGACGATCATCATCGTGATCATCTTCCAGATCATGCTCTTCCGGTCGCGCTGGGGACTGCGGACGCGGGCCGCGGGCGAGCACCCTCGGGCGGTCGAGACCGTCGGCATCGACGTCATCCGGCTCCGCTACCGCAACGTGGTCATGTCCGGGGCCCTGGCAGCCCTCGGCGGCGCGTGGCTGAGCATGGAGTACGGCACCCAGTTCCAGGCCAACATGACCAACGGGCGCGGGTTCATCGGGCTCGCGGCCATGATCGTGGGTCGGTGGTCGCCGGTGGGCGCGTTCGGTGCGGCTCTGCTCTTCGCGTCCGCGACCGGGCTGAGCCTGTCGATCACCATCTCGCCCCCGAGCGGCGACCTCGGCAACGTGTTCAGCTACATCCCCTCGGAGTTCTGGGACGCGCTGCCCTACATCATCACGATCGTAATCCTGGCGGGCGTCGTCGGGCGGTCGATCGCTCCGGCGGCCGACGGGCAGCCTTACGAGCGCGAGTCGGCGAGCTAGCGGTCTTGCCGCGCGTCAGGACGCGGCGCGCTCGTAGGTCGCGATGATCACTCCCGTGGTGGAGTTCTTCGTCGCGGCAAGGCGCCATGGCAAGACCGGCCCGGCCTGGTCGAACAGGCGCTGACCGGCGCCGAGCACGATCGGGTGGATGAGCAGGATCATCCTGTCCACGAGCTTTGCCGTGAGCAACGAGCGTACGAGCTCGCCGCTTCCCAGGATGACGAAGTCATTGCCGGGCCGGGCACGCAGGGCCGCCACGGCGTCCCCGGCGTCGCCCTTCAGCAGGATGGAGTTCTGCCAGGGAAGCGGCTCGGCGAGGGTCCGAGACGCCACGTACTTGAGTGAGTTGTCGAGGATCGGGCTGAAGGGGTTGTCCGTCCGGCCGTGCCAGACCGAGTAGAACTGCTCGTACGTGTGCCGGCCGAAGAGCAGGCCCTCGGTCGTGCCGCCACCTTCGGAGGCCATGCCCGTGGTGATCGCGTCGGCATAGGGAGCTGCCCAGCCGCCGCGATCGAAACCATTGCGCCGATCCTCGTCGGGATGACCGGGGCCCTGCATTACTCCGTCGAGGGTCACCGAGAGGAACACGACGACGCTGCTCACGCGCGACTCCCAGATGCTGATGAGGCAGGTTAGCCGGAAAGTCGCCGTTCGCGTCGTTTGTGGCGCGCTCCGACCACCCGAGTCGATCAGGCGTTGCGCAGCAGCGAGGGGTAGAACACCGACTTACCGGCGGCCTTCTTGACCCGGCGCCAATCCTCGAGGATGACGACCGCCTCGTTGGCCGCGGCGATCGACCGCTCCTCGGCGCCGTTGTCGCCGAAGGCGTTGGTTGCCCGGTTGGCGACCGCGCCGAGCACCGCGCCGCTTCTCATTCCGAACAGGCGCGACAGCACGAAGAGCGCCGAGCATTCCATCTCCAGGCAGGCGACGCCCGCCTTTCGGAGATCGTCGATGACCCCGTCAGCGGCCGACTGCCAGAACCCGCCGGTCACCGGCCGCTCCTGGCCCAGGTAGAACGAGCCGACGCTCGCGACAATGCCCAGGTGGTAGCGGAAGCCGAGCCTCTCGCAGGCCTCCACGAGGGCCATGTAGACCTCGGGGTCCGCGAAGGCGGGATGCTCCGGCGGCAGGTAGCGGTCCGTCATGCCGTCCCGGCGGACCGCGGCCACCGGCACGATGAGATCGCCGAGGGCGATTTCCGGGCGGAGCGCGCCACACGTCCCGACGCGGATGATCGTCTCGCCGCCGATCACCGCGAACTCGTGCGTGGCGATCTCCAGGCTCGGAGCGCCGACGCCGCTCGAGATGGCGCCGATTTCCACGCCCTTGTACGTCCCGCGGGCCGACCGGAACTCGCGGTGGAACGCCAGCTCCACGCCGCCATCCCATTTCTGGCGCATGAGCTCAACACGTCCCGGATCGCCCGGCATAAGGATCGTCGAGGGTATCTGGCCGGCCGAAAGATGAAGGTGATACTGTGCCCCCGCTTCGTTGGTGGGCGCGTCGGCGCGACGGTTGCCGGAACTGGTCGAAGACGTGATCGCCGGGTCTGCTGCCATCGCTCGTCGTTCTCCTCGGCGCGGGGCTTTGTTCGGGCAGACGCTATCACTCCTGCCGTAGCGTGTTTGCGGGCGAGATTCGGGCCGGGCGGCCGGGGCTTTCGGCCGGCAGCGACGAGGTGAGATGTGGCCGGTTCGGGAATCGAATTGATCGATCGAGCCGAGGCGGCGCGCCGGCTGCCCGAATTCGACCGGCTGCTCGAGGCGGCTCTGCTTGCCCAGTCGCGGGCCCGAGCGCCGTACTCGCACTTCAACGTTGGGGCAGCCGTGCTGTGTGGCGGCGGCGCGATCCACGCCGGCTGCAACGTGGAATCAGCGTCCTACGGCGCCACGATCTGCGCCGAGCGGAGCGCAGTGGTGGGCGCGGTGGCTGCGGGGGAGACGGCGATCCGCGTCTGCGTCGTGGTCACGCCGACGGCCGATCCGTCCAGCCCGTGCGGGATCTGCCGGCAGCTGCTCGCCGAGTTCGGGCCGGAGATGGAGATCTACGCGGCCTCGAGCAAGGGCGACGGAGTCTACGCGGCGCGGCTCGCCGACCTTCTGCCGCTGGCGTTCTGGGCTAAGAACCTCGACGCTGCGGAAGAGTCGAGCGGTGGGGTGGGAGCGTGAGCGCCGCACGCGCCTTCGAGCTCGGGCGTGAGATCTCGCCGGCCGAGCAAGCGAGCCATCTGGGCGAACTCGTGGCGGCGGTGCGGGCTCGGACCGCCCTGGAGCCTCGAGTCGGACTCGTCCTCGGCTCCGGCCTGGGGGGCCTCGCCGACGAGATGCAGGTCGAAATGGCAATTCCGTTCGGCGATCTGCCCGGCTGGCCGCCGGCGACGGCCCCGGGACACGCGGGCCGGCTTCTCTTCGGGCGGCTCGCGGGCGTGCCCGCGGTCATCCAGCAGGGCCGGTTCCATCTCTACGAAGGCCACTCGGCGGGGTTTGTGGTTCAACCGGTCCTGCTCATGGGGCTGCTCGGGGCCGGCATCGTCGTCCTCACGAACGCCGCCGGCGGTGTGAATCCCGCGTTCGGGGCCGGGACGCTCATGGTCATCCACGACCACCTGAACCTGACCGGGCGCCACCCGCTCATCGGCTCCAACGACCCGGCCATCGGAGAGCGCTTCCCGGACATGACCCGCGTCTGGGACCCGGACCTGGGGGCGCGGCTCCTCACGGCATCCGAGGTTGAGAACGTGCCTCTCGCGTCCGGCGTGTACGCGTGCCTGACCGGCCCCAGCTACGAAACCCCCGCCGAGGTCAGGATGCTCGCCACGCTGGGCGCCGACGCCGTCGGTATGTCCACCGTGCCCGAGGCGATCGCCGCCCACTGGGCCGGGATGCGGGTCTGCGGCATCTCGCTCGTGACGAACCCCGGAGCGGGCATCACCGGCGCGCAACTGAGCCACGCCGAGGTGCTGGCGGCGGCGGACGCCGCCGGGCCGCGCCTGGCGCGGGTTATTGCCCGATTCGTGGCCGAGCTGTAGAGCTCGCTTCGGCGAGGGCCGCTCGCTTCGGCGAGGGGTTGGGGCGCGGCGGAGTGGGGGAGAACGCGCCGCGCCCCGGGGTGACTGCTAGGCGAGGACGAGGACTTCCTCGTCGTCCGAGGTCTGCTCGTCGGCCGACTCGTCGGGCATCGTCCGGACGCCGACCTCGGCCGCCTCGTTCGGCGAGATGGCCGATTCGTCTGTCGTCGTTTCGGCCGCGGCGGCCTGGGTCGCGAGCGCGTCGGCCTGGTAGTCCTTCTTGCGCCGCCCCGACAGCATCTCTACCGACGTGGCGACGACTTCGGTCTTCCAGTGCCGCGTGCCGCGGTCGTCGTCCCACTGGCGCGTCTGGAGCCGGCCCTCGATGGCCACCTGCTGGCCCTTGCCGAGGTACTGGCCGCACACGACGGCCAGGCGGTCCCAAACGACCACGTTGTGGAATTCCGCGTGCTCCTTGCCGGCGCCGCGGTACTCGCTGGTTGCCACGGCGAACGTGGCCACGGATGAACCGCTGGCAAGCGATCGCAGCTCCGGATCGCGGGTCAGTCGGCCAGTCAAAAGGACCTTGTTCACGGTCCTGTTCTCCTCTCGCGGCGCCGCCCCTTCCGGCGGCGCCCTCTCGTTACGGCGGGTGAGAGGAAGTTAGCGGCGGCCCCTTCACTGCCCATTACCTGACGCTTATCTGCGGATGCGTTCGAGTGCCCGCCAATCGCGATCGAGCGCGGATGGAGGCGGTATGCTGGCCGCCGCTGACCGCTCAAACGTCACCAGGGAGGCTGCGGTGCTTGCCAGAGCTGGATCCGTCGGTCGAGTTCGCGCCGCCGGCATCGCGCTTGCGGCGATCCTGGGCGCGGCCGCATGCTCGGGTGGAACCGGAACGGCTACCACGCCTCCGGCTACGAGCGGCCTGGCCTCCATTGCGGCCCCGGCCACCGGCACTCCCGGGCCGTCTTGCGCCTGTTCGATCGTGCCGAGCTCGAGTGCCGCGGCGACCCAGCCGGCCACCCCGGCGCCCAACCTCACCATCCGGCCCGGTACCGTGGTCGCCTGGGGCGATGACAGCTCAAACCAGATCGACGTGCCGGGGGGCCTCTCCAACGTCATCGCCGTGGCCGCCGGCGACGAGTTCAGCGTCGCGCTCAAGGCCGACGGCAGCGTCGTCGCCTGGGGCGGCGAGAACCTGGAAACCCAGGTCCCGGCCGGCGTCAAGAACGTCAAGTCGATCGCCGCCGGAAGCGCGTTCGTCATCGCGCTCGAATCCGACGGCAGCATCGTTGGCTGGGGCGACAACTCGAATGGCCAGCTCGACGTTCCGGCCAACGCCAAAGGAGCGATCCAGATATCCGCGGCCGGAGGCCACGGCCTCGCCCTGACGAGCGGCGGAATGGTGGTCGCCTGGGGTTCGAACGCGAATGGCGAAAGCGACGTCCCGGCCGGGCTCGAGAACGTCATCGAGGTTTCGGCCGGCTACGACTTCAGCCTGGCGCTGCTGCAGGACGGGACCGTGGTCGCGTGGGGCGACAAGAATCCAACCGACCAGTCCAGCGGCGTGGCCAAAGTTCCGGCCGGTCTCAAGGACGTCAGCGCCGTATCGGCCGGCTACTACCACAACCTCGCCCTCAAATCGGACGGAAGCGTAGTGGCCTGGGGATCCAACGAGAACGGCCAGAGCACGGTTCCCAAACCGCTCGCGAACGTGATCGCGGTGGCGGCCGGCGGCGACTTCAGCCTCGCTCTGACGTCGGACGGTCATGTGGTTGCCTGGGGCGGCAACGGCGCGGGCGAGAGCACGGTGCCGAAATCGCTGGCGAACGTCGAAGCGATCGACGCGGGCGGCAGCCACGCTCTAGCGTTGGTCTCCGGCTCGTAGGGTCGACGGCCGACGGGCGGCAGCTCCGGTCGGCCCGCGGGGACGCGGGCCAAGACTTGAACAACTTCCGCCACACGAAGGTTGTGCAAGATGGAGCGCCTCCGAGACCGTCGGCGCGACCTCGATCGCGCACGGCCACGCGTGGATTGGCGTCTCCGGCGACTCCCGGGTCGCCGAGGCGGGCCGGATTCCTCGCACAACTTGCGCCTCATGGAAGTTGTTCAAGAATCGGCCGGCTGCGGGCGCGGCAGCCGGCCAGCCGCCCGGCGCGGCCGACCTCGGGGCCATGGCAACGCCACACGAACCCGGTTCTCTTGACACACACGCCTCGGCGCGCCATAGTTGGCAACATATGAGCAATGGTGTGCACATTTGAGCATGGCTACCAGGACAGCGGCTCTCGGACAGGACGAGCTGGGTCTGGAGACTCGGCTGATGCTTCGCGCCGCCCAGCTCTACTACCGGCTTCACCTGACCCAGGATCAGGTGGGCGAGCGATTGGGTGTCAGCCGGTTCAAGGTCGGCCGCCTTCTCGATCGTGCCTTGCGTGAGTCGGCAGTGAGGATCGAGATCGTCCATCCAGACATCCGGCTCGTCGAACTCGAGGACGGCCTCGTCGCCCGGTTCGGCCTGCGGAGTGCCGTGGTCGTGGACGTCCCGCCGACTGCCTCCGAACAGGACCAGGAACTGCTCGCGCGCGAGCGCGTCGCCACCGCGGCGGCCGCGCAGCTGACCGCCTTGAGGCCGACGGGTGCCATCGGCGTCTCGTGGGGCCGCACGATGCTCGAAGTCGCCGCGCACTTGCGCCCCGGCTGGACCGCCGCGTCGGAGATCGTCCAGCTGAACGGCGCGATGTCCCGTTCCGCCCGCCCCACCCGGGCCCAGGAGGTGGTGGAGCAGTTCGGACTCACCAGCGGCGCCGCGATCCAGCTGATGCCGGCCCCGGCGATCGTCGGCTCTCCGGAGCTACGCGAAGCCCTCGAACAGGACCCATCCATCGGCGAAACGCTGGCCGCGGCTCGGGCCGCCGAGACGGCCGTGTTCAGCATGGGCGTGCTCGGCACGGAGAGCGTCCACGTCGCGTCGGGGTTCATCGGCGACCCGGATCTCGCCGCGCTTGGCGAGGCCGGCGCGGTGGGTGACGTGCTCGGCCGATTCCTCGCCATCGACGGACGCATCGCCCTGCCGTCGCTCGACCGGCGGACGATCGGGCTGCCGCTCGAAGAGCTCCGGGCCAAGACGCTGACCGTGGGAGTTGCCGCGGGGCCGGGCCGTGGGTCCATCGCCCTGGCCGCCCTGAGGTCCGGCTGCATCAACGTCATGGTTACGGACGAGGAGACGGCCACGTGGGTGATCGACCATGAGTGACCCACGCGATCGGGCAAACCCCTCCGCTGACGAGATCCGCGACATCGTGCGCGGGATCGTGGACGCGGCCCTTGCCGGGGACGCGGCGGCGACGAGCCCCACGGCCTCCACGGCGCCCACGTCCACGGGCCCCAAGGCGCCGGCGAGCGCCCCCGCGCCCGGAACCACCCAGTCCGGCGCCGAGCGCGAAACCATCGCCATCGGCGCGGACCACGGCGGCTCCGCGATGAAGGATGCGATCGGGAAGATGCTCACCGAGGCCGGCTACGCGGTCCGCGACTGCGGCACCCACGGGACCGAGCCGGTCGACTACCCCGACATCGCCCACGACGTCGCCCGCCTGGTCGCGGACGGAACGTGCAAGTGGGGGATCATCCTCGACGGCGCCGGGATCGGATCGTGCATGGTCGCCAACAAGGTGCCGGGCGTCCGCGCGGCCCTGTGCCACGACCTATCGAGCGCCCGGAACAGCCGCGAGCACAACCACGCCAACGTGCTCACGCTCGGCGCCCGGTTCATCGGCGAGGGGCTTGCGATCGAGATCGTGCGGGCGTGGCTCGGCACGGCCTGGGCACCCGGACGTCATGCGGCCCGGGTAGACAAGATCACGGCGGTGGAACGCCGCTACATGGCTGCGACCGGTGAGGTTCGACGATGACGGAAGCGAAATACAACCGCGACGAGCTCGTCGAGCGGATCACGAGCCAGGTGATGGCGGTGCTGAGCGGGTCCGCCGCTGCCGCAACCGCGGGCGGCGCCAATGGGCCCTGCGCAACCTGCATGGGGGCCTGCGCGGCCCAGTGCGCGGTCAGAGTCCGCGACGTCGTGGCCGGAGGCGCCTCCCGGGTCGAATACCACGGCCAGGCAGCGGACGTCCCCACCGACCTGGCCCGCTACATCGATCACACGCTTCTCCGGCCGGACGCCGTCGTCGGCGACATCGACAAGCTCTGCGCGGAGGCGGCCGAGTACCGGTTCGCCGCCGTATGCGTCAACCCGACCTGGGTTCACCGGGCGGCGGAGAAGCTGCGCGACTCGGACGTGGGGGTCGCGTCGGTGGTCGGTTTCCCGTTCGGCGCCACGCCCACCGAGATCAAAGTCTTCGAGGCCCGGCGGGCGATCCGCGACGGAGCCCGCGAGATCGACATGGTCATCAACATCGGGGCGCTCAAGAGCGGCATGCAGGCGCAGGTCCGAGAGGACATCGCCCGCGTCGCCGAGGCCTGCCACGAGGCCGGCGCCATCTGCAAGGTGATCATCGAGACCGGCCTCCTCACGGACCCGGAGAAGGTAATCGCCTGCCGGCTGGCCCAGCAGGCCAAAGCCGATTTCGTCAAGACGTCCACCGGGTATGCAAAGGGCGGAGCGACCGTCTTCGACGTGGCGCTGATGCGCGAGACCGTCGGCCCGAAGATGGGCGTCAAGGCCTCCGGCGGCATTCGCACCGCCGAGGATGTCCAGGACATGATCGCAGCCGGCGCGACCCGCATCGGGGCGTCCGCCGGCGTCAAGATCGTCACGGGAGAGAAGGGCGGACATGGCCAATATTGACCTTCGGGCGTACGTCTTCCTCGACAGTCTCCAGGCCCAGTACGCCGCGTTTCTCGGGACGGTCGCGCAGGGCTTCCTGCCGCTCGCCGGCGACGCGTCGCTGGAGATCGAGATCTCGCCCGGCATAGAGATCAACCGGCTGACCGACGTCGCGCTCAAGTCCACGACCGTCAAGCCCGGCATGCAGATCATCGAGCGCTACTACGGCATGCTCGAGATCCATTCGCCCTCGCAGGCCGAGGTCCGGGCCGCCGGCGCGGCGATCCTGGCCGACATCGGCCTGGCCGAGACGGACCGGATCAAGCCCCGCGTCCTGTCCTCGCAGATCATCCGCCGGATCGACGACCACCAGGCCCAGCTCATCAACCGCACGCGCCACGGCCAGATGCTGATTCCCGGCCAGACGCTGTACGTGCTCGAGCTGGAACCGGCCGCCTACGCCGCCCTGGCGGCAAATGAGGCCGAGAAGGCAGCGCACATCAATATCCTCGAAGTCCGGTCCTTCGGCTCGATGGGTCGCATCTACCTCGGCGGCGAGGAGCGCGACATCGACGTCGGCTGGCGCGCGGCGCTGGCGGCGATCGAAGGACTCGAAGGACGAGACGCGAAGGCATAACGGCAGCGACAGCGGCGGCGATCGAAAGGTCGAACGGCCGAAACCAGAAGGAGACACGCTCGATGGCAGAAGCGCTTGGAATGATCGAAGCCCGCGGCTTCGCGGCAGTGGTCGAGGCGGCCGACGCGATGGTCAAGGCGGCCAAGGTCGAGCTGGTCAGCTACGAGAAGACCGGCGGCGGGTACGTGACCGCCGTGGTGCGGGGCGACGTTGCCGCCGTCAAGGCCGCGGTCGACGCCGGCGTCCGAAACGCCGCGAAGGTCGGCGAAGTCGTCGCCAGCCACGTGATCGCCCGGCCGCACGTCAACGTGGACCTCGTCCTGCCGCTCGGCCGGCTCGAGGAGGCCAAGGCAGAGGTGGGCCAGAAGTAGCCGCGCAGCGTGGCCACGCAGAGTGGCGGCGCGCCGGCCTCTCCGGCGCGCCGCTCGATCAGGCGGTGACGAGATGCTCCTTGGACGGGTTACCGGGACCGTTGTCGCGAGTCGCAAAGAGCCGCTCATGGAGGGCTGGAAGCTCCTGGTCGTGCGCGCGCTCGATGCCGAGAACCACGAGGCCGGCGGCTACGTCGTGGCCGCGGACACCGTCGGCGCGGGCGTGGGCGAGGTCGTCCTCTACGCCACCGGCAGCTCTGCCCGCCAGACTGAGACCACCCGCGACCGGCCGTGCGACGCCGTGATCATGGCCATCGTGGACACGTGGGAGATCGGCGGGACGGAGGTCTACCGCAAGTAGCGGTCGAACACCATGAGCGACCTCGACGAACGCGAAATCACCGAGATCATCGAACTGGTCCGGCGCCGCGTCTCGGCGGCCGGCGAGGCCCGGCCGGGCGAGGGTCTGCGAGCCGAGGCCGAACTGGCCACGGCCGCTGCCGCCGGCGCCGAGCTCGGCGACGGCATCCACGCCACGGTCGATGAAGCCGTCGCCGCGGCCGCGCGGGCGTTCCAGCAGTTCCAGGTCCAGGGCCTGGCCGGCCGGAAAGTCATCATCGAGGCGGTTCGGCGCTCCATGCTGGATCACTCGGAGCAGCTCGCGCGGATGGCCCACCAGGAGACGCACCTGGGCCGGGTCGAGGACAAAATCGTCAAGAATCGCCTCGTTTCGTCCAAGGCGCCCGGACCCGAAGACCTCGAAGTCCAGGCCACCACCGGCGACGCCGGGATGATGGTCACAGAGTTCGCGCCGTTCGGAGTCGTTGCGGCCATCACGCCGGTCACCAACCCGACCTCGACGATCATCAACAACACGATCAGCATCGTCTCGGCCGGCAACGCGGTCGTCTTCAACGCTCACCCGAGCGCGAAGCGATGCTCCGCGGAGACGATCCGGCTCATCAACCGGGCGATCGTCGGCGCGGGCGGGCCTCCGAATCTCGTGTCGGCTGCCGCCACCCCGACGATCGACACGGCCCGCGCCCTGATGACCCACCCGGGCGTCCGGGTGCTGCTGGTCACTGGCGGTCCGGCGGTCGTGCGCGAAGCGCTCAAGTCCGACAAACGGGCAATCACCGCCGGGCCCGGGAACCCGCCTGCGGTCGTGGACGCGACGGCCGACGTCGAGCGCGCCGGCCGCGACATCGTCCGCGGCGCCTCGTTCGACAACAACATCGTCTGCATCGACGAGAAGCTCGTCCTGGTCGTGGACACCGTTGCGGACCGGCTGATACGGTCGATGACCGGGAACGGCGCGTACCTGCTCAAAGAGCACGAGCTGCGCCGCTTGGAACGCGTCGTCTTCAAGGAACTGGGCCAGCCCGGAAAACCCGGTGTCATGAACCCGGCCTGGATCGGCCAGGACGCGGCCAGAATGCTCGCCGAGATCGGCGTCCAGACCGATACGCCGCCGCGACTCCTCATCGCGGACGTGCCGCGCGACCACAGCCTCGTCTGGACCGAACAGATGATGCCGCTGCTGCCGGTGGTCCGGATGAGCACCGTCGATCAGGCGATCGACCTGGCGGTCCGCGCCGAGCACGGCTTCCGGCACACCGCGTCGATCCACTCCACCAACGTCGACACCATCACGAGGATGGCCCGCGCGATGAACTGCAGCATCTTCGTGACCAACGGGCCCAACTTCGCCGGCCTCGGCGAGGGCGGCGAAGGTTTCACTTCCTTCTCTATCGCCAGCCCGTCCGGCGACGGTCTGACCCGGCCGCGGACCTTCTCGCGCGAGCGGCGGATCACCGTCGTCGGCGCGCTCCGGATCGTTTGACGATGCCAGGCCTCGCCTTCGAACCGGCACTCGCGCTCGTCGAGCTCGATTCCATCGCGGCCGGCATCGCCACCGGCGACGCCATGGCCAAGCGCGCGCCCATCGACATCCTGCGAGCGGGGACCGTGCATCCGGGCAAGTACCTGGTGCTCGTCGGCGGCACCGTTGGAGACGTCGAAGAGGCGCTGGCTGCGGGCCGGGAAGTAGGTGCAGCCTCGATCCTCGACGTCGTCTTCCTGCCCAACGCCCACCCGGAGCTCATCGCCGCGATCGGCGGAACGTGCCGGGAGGCGGCGGGGGAGGCTCTCGGCGTCATCGAGACCGCAACCGTCGCCGCGATCATCGAGGCCGCCGACGCGGGGCTCAAGGGCGCCAGGGTGCGCCTTGTCGAGCTGCGCCTCGCCGACGATCTGGGCGGCAAGGGATACCTGCTGTTCGACGGGCCGGTCAGCGAGGTCGAGGCCGCCGTCGAGATCGGCGTCGACCGGATCGCCGGCTCGCTCGGCCTGGCGTCGCGGGTGATTCCGCAGCTACATTCTGAGATGGCGGTGAACCTGGCCGCGGACGCGCAGTTCCGCGACCGGGTCCGGACCTCGGCGGCGGCGCGGGTCGCGGCGGCCACGTCGGCGGCTTCGGCCCGGACGTCGCCGTCCGCGTCGGCGCCCCGGCGCAGGGGCAGGTAGAGGAATGCAGCTCGCCCGCGTGATCGGCACCGTCGTCGCCACCGTCAAGGCGCCCGGGCTCGAAGGCGTGAAGCTCCTGGTGATCCAGCCGCTCGACCGCTCGCTCAAGCCGGTGGGCGGCCAGCTCGTGGCCGCGGACGCGGTCCACATGGCGGGGCCCGGGGAGCTCGTCTACTTCGTGGCCGCCCGCGAAGCGGCCCAGGCAATGCCGGACCCGTTCGTGCCCGTCGACCACGCGATCGTCGGCATAGTAGACGCCGTCTCCGAACTGCCGGGGCAGAAGCCATGAAGCTCGGCCGGGTGGTGGGCACCGTCGTCTCCACGATCAACGCGCCCGACTTCGACAACCGCACGCTCCTCCTCTGCGATCTCGTGGATCCGGCCGGCCGGCCCGCGGGCGGCTATCTCATCGCCGTCGACACCGTCGGCGCGGGTGCGGGGGAGATGGTCCTGATCCTCGACGAGGGCAACTCCGCTCGACAGGTTCTGAACGCGCCCGGCGCCCCGATCCGGACGCTCGTCGTGGGTATCGTCGACGCGGTCACGGACGGGTCGTTGTAGGCTGGGCGGCAAGGATCCGGGGCTGGCGATCTCATTGCCAGCGATGCCGGCTCCGGGGAGAGAAATGGAACCAATGCTCAAGGCCCGGCTCGCGAATCGCGCGCCCCTGGATCTCACGCTGCTCGACGAGAAGGCCCTGATGGGCGTGATCGACCACTCCCTGCTCAAACCGGAGCTCACGCGAGCCGACGTCGCGGCCGGCTGCGACCTGGCGATGGAGTACGAGACGGCAACGGTGTGCTGCCGGCCGGCCGACCTGGTGTTCGTGGTCGGGCGTCTGCGGGGGTCGCCGGTTGGGCCGACCACGGTGGTCGGTTTTCCGCACGGCGCGAACGTGCCCGCCATCAAGGAGCGGGAGGCCGTCGTGGCAGTGGACGACGGCGCGGTCGAGCTCGACGTCGTGATCAACATCGGGGCGCTGCGCGCCGGCGAGCTGAGCTACGTCCGGGACGAGCTCGCGAGCCTCATCTACGCGGTCGCTCCCACGCCGGTCAAAGTGATCCTCGAGACGGCGTACCTGACCCCGGAGGAAGTGGAAACGGGCTGTCGCGTGGCCGTGGAGGCGCGGGCCGCGTTCGTCAAGAACGGAACGGGCTTCTCGCCGCGCGGCGCCGAGCCGGCCGAGATCGCCCTGATGCGGCGAGTGGTGGGGGACCGTGTGGGGGTCAAGGCCGCTCATGGCGTTCGAACCCTCGACGCCCTGCTGGCGGTCCTCGCCGCAGGCGCATGCCGCTGCGGGGCCACGGCCACTGCCTCCATCGCGGCGGAGTGGCGGGCTCGCGGCCGGGAAGCCGTTGCCGCCGCCCTGGCGGCTCGCGCCAGGTAGCCTCGGAGGTCTCCGTTCCCCGTTTCCACTCGACGCCGCCGCGGCCTGCATCGAGTCCCGATCCGCCCCGTTTCCACTCGACGCCGGCGCTGCCGGCATCGAGTCCCGATCCGCCTCCGTTTCCACGCGACGCCGCCTGGAACAGCAGAGTGCGGCCATCGGTGCGGTGTGTATCGGGCTGAGTGCCCCGAATGAGCGGATTGGTCTCGCTGAGGGCCGCGAGCGAGCGTGGAGCTGGTGGTGGACGGCGCCGAAGCTGCGCGTCGTCCTCGCGTAGAGCACGACAACCCCGTGTTCTGCTGTCCAGGCCGTCGTCGCGCGCAAACCGGACGCCCGCTCGCCCGCGGCCCCAGCCC